>Ga0064014_10053_pt1 | contig 59374 bp, 56 predicted proteins | sample CrowatWCoCulture_2_FD_61584 | JGI IMG/M metagenome (GOLD analysis project Ga0064014, IMG submission 61584) | Marine cyanobacteria communities from the University of California, Santa Cruz, USA, analyzing cyanobacterial DNA methylation -... | ecosystem: Host-associated > Microbial > Bacteria >...
TCCAGACGATGGCTTTAAGAACTTGTCCTCCGTCTAAAGGAAGGCCAGGAATTAAATTAAAAATCCCTAGCACTAGATTAATTCTTGCAGTATCTTCCGTCATATAAACAAGAAGACGACCGATAGTGTCTGAGTTATTAGAGGAGCGAAGACTATAGGACACAGTAAATAAGAGAATAGATAATCCCAAACTGACCAAAGGACCTGCGCTCGCTACCCAAAATGCTTCTGTGGGGTTGTCTGATTCTTTTTCCATCGCTGCTACTCCCCCGAACAAAAAGAGGGTTATGGAGTTAACATTTATGCCTTGAGTCAATGCCACTAAACTATGACCTAATTCATGGAGAAGTACAGATATGAAGAGGAATAAAGCGAGAATTAGCCCTGCTATCCAAGCCAACCACAGATCCTCAACTAGGTTAAGTTGAGTGATTTCTTGAGAATTAACTAGGGTAACTAATCCCAGAATAAAAAACCAGGAAGGATAATAAAGCGGTATACCCAATAAAGAACTATTTGCCATTTTCCGTCCATGATCAAAGGGAATCTATTTTTTTATTTTTCTTAACAATTTTCAGGCTAAGGCTTTTAAGCTTCAAATTTTAGCCATCAAGTTCTTGATTATTTTTTTGACAATCAATTCCTCATTAATATTTTAACGTAAACTTGTCTTCTCGAATCATTCAGCTTATTTAGGAGAGGAAATAAGAATGTTTAAGATAATCTTTGATATTTTGTCTAATTTTTGGGATTACTTAACACTATTTTTTGTATAGTTATCATTAGGCTAATAAATGGATTATCATCTGCTCAAATAAGAGTAGGCGATATCTAGTCATATTATTAAGTATTACAATAAAATACTAAAAGCTAGAAAACATCAAAAACTTACAATTATTAGGTTTGAGCCTGGGATCTATGAAAAAAAACAGTCTTTTCTACTAAATACTGCTAGATATAGGAGAAAAGACTGTTTTTGCTTGATGACGGCACTGCTCAAAAACAGGTAATTAACGATATTTTCTAAAGACTAAAGTCACGTTATGACCACCAAATCCAAAGGAATTAGATAAAGCTACATCAATCTCTAGAGGACGACTCTCATAAGGTACATAATCAAGATCGCAGTCTGGATCAGGATTATCTAAATTAAGAGTTGGGGGAATGCGATCGTTAGCGATCGCCATTAGGGTAGCTACAGCTTCGATCCCTCCAGATCCCCCTAATAAATGACCGGTCATGGATTTAGTGGAACTGACAGCAATGGCATAAGCACGATCTCCCAAAGCCTTTTTAATGGCTTTGGTTTCGGTAACATCGTTAGCTGCGGTACTGGTGCCGTGAGCATTGATATAAGTTACTTGTTCGGGAGAAATACCCCCATCTTTGAGGGCTAACTCCATGGCACGGGTAGCACCGGCACCATCTGGGACAGGTGCCGTCATGTGATAGGCATCACAAGTCATGGCATAACCCACCATCTCTCCATAAATTGTTGCCCTCGTGCTAAAGCGTGTTCTAATTCTTCAAGAATTAAAATTCCTGACCCCCCCCCCATAACAAAGCCATCTCGATCTTTATCAAACGGGCGACTGGCCTTTTGAGGCTCATCGTTACGGGTTGATAAGGCTCTAGCTGAGGCAAAACCAGCCAAGGATAAGGGGGTAACAGAAGCCTCAGTGCCACCACAAATCATGGCTTTCGCATAACCCCGTTGTACCAGACGAAAGGCATCCCCGATGGCATTAGACCCGGCAGCACAAGCTGTCACAGTACAAGTGTTCGGGCCTTTCGCTCCTGTATTAATGGCGGTTAAACCGGATGCCATATTGCCTATCATCATGGGAATCATAAAAGGACTACAACGACTCGGGCCTTTGTTGAGATAAACTTCTTGTTGATCTTCGAGAACTTTGATTCCCCCCACTCCTGTACCGATGATTACGCCAATTTGTTCAGCATTAAGGTCATTAATAACTAACTTAGAGTCAGCCAATGCCTGTAAACTGGCGGAGACACCAAATTGAGCAAAACGGTCCATCCGTTTTGCTTCCTTGCGATCTAAGTAGTCCTGGGGGTCAAATCCTTTCACTTCCCCAGCAATGCGACAAGCGTGTTTAGACGGGTCAAAATTGGTAATCTCAGCGATACCACTTTTTCCATTCATTAAACCTTGCCAATAATCTGTTAGGGTGTTGCCAATGGGGGTGATTGCACCTAACCCCGTTACCACTACTCGCTTCAATTGTGAATTTGTCATGATTTTCCCTTATTAAAAGATGGATCTACCCAGCATTGCACTTAGGAGGGAGGATGGGGGATCAAAATACTTAATACTATTATTAAGCCTAAGCCTGTTTTTCTTCTATGTACTTAACAGCAGCTTCGACTGTAGCAATGTTTTCGGCTGCTTCGTCAGGAATTTCGATCTCAAACTTGTCTTCTAGAGCCATTACTAATTCTACTGTATCTAGAGAATCAGCCCCTAAGTCATTGGCAAAGTTGGCATCTTTAGTCACTTTGTCTGCTTCGACTTCAAGTTGTTCGACGACGATTTTTTGTACTTCTTCAAATATTTGTTGGTTCATTAATCTTTGAGTTTACCTAACAACCTCGTCGGACTAAACATGACGAGGAGGAAATGGGGCGGAATTTACCATTTCCTAGAATTGACTTTACAGTTAAGGTTTATTCAGCATTATTCATATTAGTTTAAGATTGCTCTTTTTGAAAGACCATCAATAAGCGAGAAGCATAAGCTCTCCCTTTCCCAAGGCAATGATATTTAATTTTTGTTAATTACTATTGACAAAAAAAACTTAACGTGCAGATAAAGGAAAGGAGTCAGGGAGGGGGCAGCACTTGCGCAGCTAGACTATTTTATACTTTGATCATTTTATTACACATTTCTCAAACTATTAATTTATTCTGTAACAATTTTCCTGCCTCACTAACCATAATAATCTGGCGATCGCGTCCAAAGAGAATTGAACCAATATTAACATCAAAATCTATATAGTTTTTAACATAATTCCTGCTCCTTTTGTCAATAGTTTCTGCTAAAGAATTATAAATCCTTGCCGTCCAATTATAATTATTTTCTGCATCTATTTTCATCAATAACTGTAATCCCTCTTCTGTAGTTTTACAGTCTAATAATTGTTGTAAAATGGCAGTTTCCAATCCCATCTTTGCACCATGAGTTATTAATGTTTCTATTCTTCCATCGGCTAAATGATGATGAGTATGAAAGATTCCTCCTGCTAATTTTATCAGTTTGCCATGATAACCTAATAATAAAATATCCTCTATTTCTTCCCTAGCTGCTGTTACTAATAATGCGCCTAACCAGTTAGCAGTTTGATTAAATTTTGCTCTTTTATTCCCATTTGTTTAGCAAGGTTCAACCCATTTTCTCCTATACAAAATACTAAGGTATCAGATTGTTTTGCTTTTTCTCTTAATTCTTGTTGATAACTCTCTAATTGATCGGGAGAACTCAAGGGTTGAGATATACCAGAAGTTCCAATAAAGAGAGTCCTTCCACTACTCCAAATGCTTCGTTTGATGTTCTTTTTGCTAACTTTTTTCCTTCGGGTAAAATAATTGTGACAATTATAGTTTCTCCTAGGTTTAAATATTGTTTTAAATTACACTTTAATAATTGATTTGCGTAGGAATAAATAGCAGGGTGATTATTATTCTTGATCTGTTTACCTATTCCTTCTCCTCCTTTGATTATAATTTGTTCCTTCTCATTATTATCATTATTTTCTTTTAGTTCAACTATTGCCCATATTGGCGTATTCCTGGTCAAATCTAAATTAGCTCCTGGAACACTTACCGTAATAGCTAATGCAGTATTTTGCTTGATTCTAGCTACTTGTTGAATAGGGATAGTTACTGTTTTCTTTGGTTCTATTAAATCTAGAGAAACTGTATCACTGTGATTTTTATTTTGTAAGTGCCATAAGGCAGCGATCGCCGATGCACAAGCAAAGACAGGTAAGGTATAACCAGATAGATTTTGAATCATATTTACTGTATATTTTTCTTTTGTAGTAATTGTCTCTGTTTTTCTCTTTGTTTAGCAATCTTTTCTGGGGTTAAACTATCATAGCAATGGGGACAAGAAACACCTTCTTCATACTTATGTGATGCTTTATTTGTTTCTGAAATGGGATAACCACAACCTAAACACATCTCATAGCTTCCTATTTCTAGTTGATGTTTAATAGCAACTCTTTCATCAAAAACAAAACATTCTCCTTCCCATAAACTTTCCCTCTCTGGAACTTCTTCTAAATACTTTAGAATACCTCCTTTAAGATGATAAACTTCAGAAAAACCTTGTTTCAATAAGAAAGATGTTGCTTTCTCGCAGCGTATTCCACCAGTGCAAAACATAGCTATTTTCTGTGTTTTTTAGGATCTAAATTGTGCTGTACATAATCAGGAATTCTCGAAAAGAATGGGTATTAGGATTAATCGCACCCCGAAACGTTCCATATCTACTTCATAACTGTTTCTCGTATCAATAACGATAGTTTCTTCGTCCTTAATTAATCATTCCATTGTTCAGCCTCAACATAATTTCCCACTTGTTTATTAGGATTAACTTCTGGTATTCCCAGGGTAACAATTTCTCGTTTTAAACGTATTTTTATCCTTTCAAAAGGAAGATCAGAAGCAGTAGAATATTTACATCTAAGTCAGCTAAACGTTTGTCCTTGCCTAAATATTTAATTACTGCTTCAATATTAGTAGCTGTTCCGGCAATAGTTCCGTTAATCCCTCGAGAGATAATAATATAGTTCCTTTGATCTGATGATTTTGGCAATATTCCAAGAATAAGCCCTGTTTTCTCAGCATAATCAGCAAAAGGAAAGAACTTATAGAACGTAGCAACAGTATAAGTCATGTTAGTCTAGCAAATGACAGTGAATAGGGGTTTAATAGTTTAACAGAATCTTGGCAGAAGTCCCTACCTAAAAATACTACAAAAAGATCAACATTTTAGGTAGGGACGGGGCTTATAAAATCTGCCGTGCGACGGCAGATACAGCCTTTCATGAATGCCAACCAATAAATAAACCCGCGCAGCGTCCACATTTTCCTTTTTTGTGCTAAAATATGTGAATTGGTTGCCAACCAACCTGACTGTGTAAGAGGCCGCCCCAGTGGCATAAAGTATGTACTCGCCAGACTCAGGGAAGCCCAAAACCCCCTATCTCGGAATCAGAAGATATGGTTAGTAGGACGAAAAGTAATAACTCTTGCGGAAGGTGAGAGTCTGCCTGTGGAGGCTGTGTAAGACCAAAATAAGACTTGTCTTATGGAGGCAACTGCCAATGAGACGGGAAACCTCGAAGACGAATAAAACCGTCCTAAATCTTTTTCGAATTGGAAGCTCCAACTATAACGAAGTTTAGTTGGGGTACTTCACGCCCATGGAAGATAAGATTAGGAGAGTAGACGGCTTAAAAAATTTTTCTTTCACCCCTTGCCTATTTTAAATAAATATATGTATAATGGTGGGAGTGAGTAAAATATCGACACAATCAGTTGTCGGTGATACTACTCGGGGGGTTAGCTCAGTTGGTAGAGCGCCTGCTTTGCAAGCAGGATGTCAGCGGTTCAAGTCCGCTACTCTCCATATAAGTAAGGTGATTTCCAAGAAAAAGTTTCCCACCCGTTCTCAGAATCTGTTTGTAGAACATCTCAAATAAGCGAAAAGGGAAAAATAAAAAGTTGTTCGCGGATACTTTCCGCGAACAAAAACCTCCCTATCTAAAAGAAAGAAATACGCTAACTTTTAAATTAGCTTTGACTATTTTTAAAAAGGAAATTCACTTAATTTTACACTCTTATTAACTTTTTAGACTAACTGGGTCTAATCAAAATATCCCATTTAGGTAGGGTTTGCTGAAAAAGTTTCTCCAAAATTTATGCCACTTTTGACCAAGAATTTTCTGACAAATCAATAAGTTTTAGTACATAAAAATTGTTTAAAGTATAATCAAAATTAATGAAAGGCGGTTTGATGAGTTCCCCTGTTCTATTATTAGTAAATAAGGACAAAAAAAGCGACAAAAACTGCCTCAGAAGTTTAGAAAGATTGACAACTAAAAATGTAATAGCAATAGATGTAATGGAGGTTTCAGGGAGTTTTGTCATCACGAGATTTAGGCTAAATCTTCGTTTAGCTTGTCCAAACTTTCCCTCAATAGCATTACGGAAGCATTCATCGGAGTGGGCTTGTTTCTTTTCTTCTTCACTGACATTTTTCGGAGGTCTTCCTAACTTCGGACCACTGATTCTTATCCCTCTTTCCTTACACCAATTTCTGTTTTCCCTAGTTCGATAAATTTTATCTACATGGACGGATTCGGGATAATAGCCAAACGTTTCTTTATACTTTTCTACTTGTTCTTTTAAATGACAAGATTCATTGAAGTTTTCCCAACTTATTTTGTCTAGAAACACATAGTTATCTACACAGCTTACTGAGAGTTTAGCTCCAAACTCTATTGGTTTTACTGCTTTTCCCCTCACTATTGGACGAATATGCGGTTGAGTTAAACTTACAATTCTTTGAGGAACACTCTGGGTCTCATTCTCCCACATTGACTGTTGTTGTTCATAAACTTTTTTGATAGTCTCTAGACAATTTTTCTGTCTTTTACTCAGATTTTCCAGGGAAGCCCCAGCTTGAATTAAGTCTTCTATATTTCCTAAATTTTTCTTAAGGTATTTTAACTGTTTCCCGATAGCTTTTCTTCTTTCTTGATAAGATACTTTTCGTTTTTTAGCTACTTTTAAGTATTCCTTTCTAGCAATTTTTCTAGAAGTTCTCGGCTTTTTTCTCAATTTTACTCTTAATGGTTTATAAAGATTATCTATTATTCTTTCTGTCTCAATTCTGGCTTGATTTAATATGCCTAAATCCGTTGGGTATTTGATGTCTGCTGGCGCACAAGTCGCATCTAAAATTAGTTTACCTTTATTTTTTATTTTTCCTCCTTTTTCTTGGAGACAATCCTTTTTTTTTACTTCTTTATCACTCTTGTCTATTTCTCTTTTTACTATTTTTTTATTGATTTTGTTTATCAATTCTCCATCAATTCTTTTCCTAAAATGAACTAGCATTGAAGATTCCAGTGGTGGCTCTTGTTGATAACAATTTAAACCTATAAAGTATTGTAGATAGGGATTTTCTCTAATCTGTTCTATAGTTTCTCTATCACTTGTTCCTAATTTTTCCTTAATAATTAATGTCCCTAATGCCATTCTAAATAGTTTGGCTGGCGCACCTTTTTCTGCTGAAAAAAGTTTAGCATATTCTTCCTCAAAATCATCCCAAGGTATCAACTCTGCCATGATTACCCAACGATTATTGGGGGACAATTTGCCCTCGAAAGGTAATTCAAATTTTTCTGGGGGCGGTAAAGGTTGCTCCTCTTTTCGATACATTTGTTCTTGACCAACAACTGGGAGGTGTTTCTACCAATTATAGCGGTTTGTAGCCGACAAAGCTGATCTTTTTTGCGATCGCGAATATGGGTGTAACCTTTTAAAGAATAGGGTTTTGCTTTTATTCAGCAAACCCTAGGTAAGTGAGGATTACGTTCTAAACGTTTCTCAATTTCCTTCATCTCTTTTTTCGTTAAAGAAATGCCTTTTTGATAAACTTTTTTACTTAACTTAACTATCGGATTTAAGCCTTTCCATGTCATAGTTTTTACCCAAGCTAACATCGTTTGAGCATTTCTCAGAAGTGTTCCGTTCCAATGCCTCTCTAAAATTCCCCAACATCTTTCTATGGGATTATATTTACTGTAATAAGGAGGAAAATATAGTAATTGAATAGATTTCTTAGTTTGGTCGGCAAACTCTACCATTCTCTTCAAAAATTGCCTTCTTATTCCACTATTTTCTGGTCCATTATCAACTTTAATTTGGATGTTCTCTAGTTGCTGCTTTTCAGTTATACTCAGACTTGTCCACCATTGCTCCAAGTTATCTACCATGAAATCACTCGTTTTATAAGCACTTTCAAAAGTTACATAAAGTTGCCCTGTATCTTCATCTACAATCCCACAAGGAACGTATTTTTCTTTAGTTCCCATATCATGATCTTGAGCTTGATTATAACCATCTGGTTTGTCCGCCACGTGAATATTCTCCTATTTCCACAGTTGCTTTACAATCCATACTTAAACGTTTCACAGAATGGTCTTTTTTTCTATCTTTTTTCTCTATATTCTCGAAGATAGCGTCCGTCTCCGAGATTTTTTTTTAGGTTTAGCTTTTACCACTTTTCTTAATCGATAGCCCAAACGATTTAAAATATCTGCCATTGTCGAAGCAGCAGGAACCTCCTCTCCATTATATCCTAGATTTCTTAATTGTTTAATGGCTTCAGCCGCCGTTAATCTTGTATAGGCAATGGGGTTATTAAATGTGGGGTTTTGTTGTGCGTGAGCTTCGGCTATTTCTTTCAATGATTGGGCAACTATTGGGTATCTTTCCTCCCATTTTTTACATCCACTATTGACTGATTGTAATCCTAAACACACTATCCCAGTTCGTTTTTCATGTAATCCAAGTTGAACATTTTTTCTCCCCCAACCAAACACGATTTCGGTTTGTCTGGCACTTCCTCCACAATACTTGAGACACATTTCAGCTTGAAATGAACGACGCTCTGCTCCCGTCATTTTTGAGGCTGCTAAACGTAAATCATCGACCATCGACGGGGTTAAGGGATTATTTGTCTGTTTTAGCTTCAATTTACTCTCTCTAATCTTTTTACCTCTTCATTTTAATCTATTTCTTCTGTTTTTTCAGACAAGCCAATTATGAAATTTTAAAGTTGTGTACCAAGATCCGCTAACTCTCTGTTCCTTTTATTTCTTGAAAGCCTTTAGTCCAAGCGATTACCCCCTATGGGAAAAGCTTTCTCGGAAATCACCTTACCTAAAACCCTTAATTCATAATCGACATTTCCACTGGTACTAAATGATACCTCTTCTCCCCTAGTAAAGTTGTCATTTTGAGCAAAAATTGCATTACTCTCGGGATTATTTTTTTGTTGATGCACTGGTGGAATATCAAGACTTGTTAGGAAATAATGCTCATTAGTCGTAAATGTAAATCCCACCAATAAGCAAACTGGAAAACTTGTTAACGATTTCGGGGTTTAGGGGAGATCAACCCTTACAATAAACTACTGCAACCATGAGAGCAAAATAACGATCACCCTACCAAGGCGAATTACTATGGCAAAAGTTCTTGTATCAGATCCCATTGACCAAGTTGGTGTTGAAATCCTCTCACAAGTGGCACAGGTGGATGTTAAAACGGGATTACCCCCAGAAGAATTAGTAAAAATTATCCCCGAATACGATGCCATGATGCTGCGATCGGGAACCCGTGTTACTAAAGAGATTATTGAGGCCGCAACCCAACTGAAAATTATTGGACGGGCCGGGGTTGGCGTGGATAATATCGATGTACAGGCCGCCACTCGTCAAGGGATCGTGGTGGTAAACTCTCCAGAAGGCAACACCATCGCCGCAGCAGAACACGCCCTAGCCATGATGTTATCCCTATCCCGTCATATTCCCGAAGCTAATCAATCCGTCAAAAATGACAAATGGGAACGTAAACGCTTCATTGGGGCAGAAGTCTATAAGAAAACCTTGGGGGTTGTTGGTTTAGGAAAAATTGGCTCCCATGTGGCTAATGTGGCTAAATCAATGGGCATGAAATTATTAGCTTATGATCCCTTTATTTCCAAAGAAAGAGCCGATCAATTAGGTTGTACCTTAGTGGATCTCGATCTCCTCTTCGCTGAATCCGATTATATTACCCTGCACATCCCCAAAACCAAAGAAACCACCCACATCATCAATAAAGAATCCCTCAGTAAGATGAAACCTAACGCCCGCATTATCAACTGTGCGCGGGGTGGTACTATCGATGAATCTGCCCTAGCTGAAGCGATCGCCGAAGGGAAAATTGCCGGCGCTGCTTTAGATGTATTTGAAGAAGAACCCCTCAAAGAATCCAAACTCAGAGAACACGAAAACATCATTTTAACCCCCCATTTAGGGGCTTCTACTGCCGAAGCACAGGTTAATGTGGCCGTTGATGTGGCCGAACAAATTCGTGATGTTTTGTTAGGACTTCCAGCCCGATCTGCGGTTAATATTCCAGGACTCACCCCAGATGTCATGGAAAAAATGCGCCCTTATCTACAATTAGCAGAAACTTTGGGCAATTTAGTCGGTCAATTAGCTGGAGGGCGTATTGAACGGTTAACGGTTCGTTTACAAGGAGAATTGGCTAGTACCAAGGGTCAACCTATCGTCGTGGCCTCGATTAAAGGGTTACTCTCTCAAGCATTGCGAGAACGGGTTAATTACGTAAATGCAGCCATCGAAGCCAAAGAAAGAGGTATCCGCATTATTGAAACCCACGACGCTTCTATTCGTGACTATTCCGACTCTTTGCATTTAGCAGCACAAGGATCATTAGGAGAACATTCTGTGACTGGGGCGTTATTAAGCGATGGAGAAATTCGCATTACAGATGTGGATGGTTTCCCCATTAACGTACCCCCCAAGTAACTATATGTTATTTACCGTTCACCGAGATATGCCAGGAATTATCGGTAAAATTGGCTCTCTTTTGGGAAGTTTTAACGTTAACATTGCTAGTATGCAAGTGGGACGGAAAATTGTTCGAGGAGATGCCGTTATGGCCCTAAGTTTGGATGATCCCCTACCAGAAGGACTCTTGAACGAAATTACTAAAGTAGATGGCATCCGAGACGCTTATACCGTTAAGCTTTAATAGAGGATAGTGAGTGTGGGAAGTGTGGGAAGTGTGGGAAGTGTGGGAACAATATTAATACTTTTCTCCCCCATCTCCCCGTCTCCCCATCTCCCCCGTCTCCGAGTCCTTTTAATTAAAAAACAAATCCTATGTCCAACAGTTGGTGGGAAATCACCATTTTATGCCATCCTCATTTGGAAGAATCAATAACTTGGCGGTTAGATAAGTTCGGCTGCTCAGGGACTTCACGGGAAATTAAAGGAAAATCTTATATCATTCAGGGTTATATTCCACAAATTAAATATCAATCCCTAGATATCTCTGCTTTATCCCTATGGTTACAGCAAGATGCTTTAGTTTTAAATTTACCCCAACCTCTAACCCGTTGGAAATTAATCGACGAGGAAGACTGGTCCAGTAGTTGGAAACAATACTGGGAACCAACGGAAGTGGGCGATCGCTTTATTATTTATCCTGCTTGGTTAACACCTCCTGAAAACACTGATAAACTCATTCTTAAACTCGATCCTGGGGTTGCTTTTGGCACAGGAACCCACCCCACCACTCAGTTGTGTTTAGAGTCTTTGGAAATGCGTTTATCGAAACCTGATAGGGATGTGGTAATTGCTGATATTGGTTCGGGTTCGGGTATTCTTTCTATTGGGGCTATTTTATTGGAGGCCAGTAAAGCTTATGCTGTGGATATTGACCCTTTGGCGGTTAAAGCAGCTAGGAAAAACCGTCATCTAAATCAAATTGATCCTAATAATTTGGCTATTAATCAAGGGAGTTTGACAGAGTTATTAGAATTAGTTAGTGACGGAGTAGATGGCATCGTTTGTAATATTTTAGCTGAGGTGATTATTGATTTAATTCCTCAATTTTCTAAGTTAGCTAAACCCAATACCTGGGGGATTTTAAGTGGTATTTTGTTAGAACAATCTCAGGCGATCGCTGATACCCTAGAACAAGAAGGATGGATCGTCGCTGCTTTATGGAAACGTAAAAAATGGTGTTGTTTTCAAATTCGTAAAGCACCAGAAGATTAATTTATAAGAAATTTTCTAGCATTTTTCGGACTCATGGGGTAAATATAATATCTAACTCCGAACTCCGAACTCCGAACTCCGAACTCCTAAAACTAGCTGCTATATGTCTTGGTCAAAACTAAAGTCATTTATAAAACGGGAATGGATATTCTTCTGTCAACTTAGAACAGAAATAGAAGAAGAAAAGATTTCAGAAGATAAGTTATCTCAAATTCTTCTTAATCAAGTTTTAGCCCGTAATTTCTCTATCTTACTTATTTTAGCCACAACCATTGCTACTTTTGGTTTAATTTCTAATAGTGCTGCCACTATTATTGGAGCGATGATTATTGCTCCTTTGATGATTCCTATTATTGGTATAGCTTATGCGTTAGTTACTTTTAATCCTCGTTTAATTAGTTATTCTTTCATTCGTTTAATTTTCGGTATTTTGTTAACTATTGGTATTGCTTTTTTAACTACAGAAATTATTGGATATCAACTGTCAGGATCAGAAATTTTGGCTCGTACTAAACCAACTTTACTAGACTTAGGAGTAGCGATCGCAGCAGGAACAGCAGGAGGGTTTGCCAAGGTACGTCGTAGCGTTTCTGATGCTATTCCTGGGGTAGCCATATCAGTGGCATTAGTTCCTCCTTTATGTGTGGTAGGGATTGGCTTTGCAGTGGAGGGTTTAAGCTTATCTAGCGGCTCTTTTATGCTATTTTTGACAAATTTGGTGGGGATTATTTTAACAGCTTCTGTTGTCTTTCTTTTTGAGTCTTATGCTAGTTGGAAAAAGGCCACAGCTAGTTTATTTGGGTTACTAGCAAGTCTCATTATGATTACTTTACCCCTCAATTTCTCCTTTCGGGAAATGATTATTGAAAATCAAATTCGTCATGAATTAGCTAAACGTCACCGTAAACATAAAGATAGGGAAGACAGTCTTATTACAAAGGTAGATGTTCAACTAAAAGAAGACAAAATTGTTGTCATTGCTGATGTTATTATTACCCCTGATAGACTCGATAAAATTGATCCAGAAGAAAACCTTAAAAAAACTCAAAAAATACTCTCAGATAAGATGGGACAACCAGTGGAGTTAAGGGTTAGAGTGTTTCCCATTGATATTCTTAATTTTGAAGCAGATTAAGTGCTATTTTCCAATCTCTAATACCAAATCCGGTTTAGATACCCCTTTTATCTTTCTAGTTGATGAGGGTGGGGAGTGTGGGAGGAAGGAGAGCAAAACGATAAAGAGGTTTTGACAATCGGATTTGGCATAAGAGCGATTCTAGAAATTTGACATACTCCACTGCCTAAAGGCGAATGGATTATGATTCAACAATTACTTGTTGAAACCTACTCTCATACGAGGTTTACTAGGCTGACTGGTACTTACCTTACTAGGTCATACATCCATCTGTTTCCAGACACCCTGCCAATTCAGAGTTAGTCGTCACTCTCTGGGGGACTCCCAGTAGGTAGCTGAATATTGCTACAATGTAATTCTAACACAATTACGCCCTAAAGGGCGGGGTTTTAGACCTCACGGGGTGACAAGTAGGTTGAAAAGTAAGTCCAGAGCGGTTTTTCTCTGTTACCCGACCCTAAACAATTGTCGGCAACCAGAGAGCTTATTGAGAATGAACGATAATGATAATCATTTGCAAATGGGGGGGGAAGACGTGGCAAATGCCACGTCTTCCCCCCCCCAAACAGGGCAATCGCATTAAAATCTGAGATGCGTGATCCAGTAAAGATTTTAGAGTTTCAGTACAAATGAACGGCGATCGCGAAACCTCTTATGCCGTCAGCTTTTCAAAAATTAAATGCGATTGCCCTGCCCCCCCAAACTGTTTTGATGCGCGAGCGTCAACTCCTAAAAGAGAGAAAACAATCCGATTTTATGCTAATAATAATCAGATTGTCCTTAATCGTTTTATAACTTAAATCATGAGCTTTTTAGCAGTTTATGAATCTCATTTTACCAAACATTTAACACAAACACAGTTCGAGGCTTTTAGAATTTTACTGTGGTTGCTGACAGTACATAAACAGGTTAAAATAGAAAGGTTAGCAGCTTGTTTTCCTTTACCAATCCTTTATCAAAGTCGTCGTAAACATATCCAGAGATTCCTAGTTTTGTCAGCTTTAGCCATTCCCAGATTCTGGTTTCCTGTGATTAAAGCTATTATTTGTAAAGAATTTAAGACTGGCTCTCGTCTGATTATAACAATTGACCGAACCCAATGGAAAGATAAAAATGTTTTCATGGTTGCTGTTATCTGGAAAAAGCTGGCTTTACCCATCTATTGGACACTTTTAGGGAAAAGAGGAGCCAGCAGATTATCTGAACAACAGGCATTAATTCAACCTGTTCTTTGTCTTCTAAAAAACTATGAGTTAGTCATTCTTGGAGACCGAGAATTCCACAGTGTTAAATTAGCTTATTGGTTGAAACAAAAAAGTAAAAAACAAAAGTTATTCTTCGCTTTTCGTCAGAAACAAGGTACAAACCAGAAAAAAGATGATGAAGATTATCAAACTTTTTCGCAGTTAGGAATGAAACCTGGGATGAAGATGTTTTTAACTGGGGTTTCAGTCACTAAAAATAAAGGGTTTGGAAACTTTAATGTGGGAGCATATTGGAAAAGAAAATACAAGGGCAAACAGGAAAAAGAGCCTTGGTTTATTCTTACCAACTTAGACAGTTTATCAGAGGTCTTGAAAGTCTATCGAGCCAGGGCAGGTATTGAAGCTATGTTCAAGGATTGTAAGACAGGGGGTTATAATTTGGAGGGAAGTAAAGCTAATAATAAACGACTAAATTCCTTGATTTTATTAATAGCGATCGCTTACACTGCTACTTCTTTAAAATGCAAAACATTTCGACAAACCAATCAAGGAAAATATATTGCTCGTCTAACTGAAAAATCAAGACGTGACCGAAGACATAGTAATTTTTGGATAGGACTTTATGGCTCTCTTTGGATTCACGCTTGGGAATTTTGCTCTGATTTTATTTCAATTATGATGAGCAATAATCCCCAGAAACTCAACAATTATAAAAAAGGGTTACAAGCCATGTCCATAATAGATAAGACGGCTTAATTCCCCTATTTTATCTTAACATAAAATAACCAGTGGAAGATGATTTATTTTAGATGTAACTATCCAAAATAAACCAATTTTTATTATTTAATAAAAACTAATATTGCCCAAGGGGTTGATTTTGAGCATCAACCCTGTGGGGGGGAGGACGGTGTAACCCTCCTCCCCCCCACACACACGGCAAGAATGATTATCATTATTGTTTATTCTCAATAAACCCTCTAGTTTTTGACAATTTATAGAGCGATCGCCACGGCTGAAACCCTCTTTCAATCAGGGTTTTAACGGGCTTGTCACCCCGTGAGGTTTTAGACCCATGATTTTTCGATAAAAAAAATCCCCCTCATAAGCAAGGAAGACTTCAAATACAGGTTTAAAATTAAATTCTATTTCTTCTTAGTTTTAGCTAACTTACGTTTGAAACCTGCTCCAAAAGCTATAGCAGTTCCTGTCCCCAGGATAGTTAAAGGTTCTGGAACTGCGCTTATTTCTTTTTGAGTAAAAGTAAAATTCGTTAGCTCTGCATGAGCATTTGCTGTATAAGTTGAATCTCCAAACCCAATAAAATTCCTACTGTCTCTAACAGTCTCTGTATTAAAATCTCTAATAAAGGTATCATTAATATATAAACTAGCAACACCTGTTGAAAATGAACCTTCTAAACGATAATCATTAAAAACAGATGTATCTACTCTATTCTGAAATGCTGAACGACCAAAAGCAAGATGAAAACGCCTGTTAGCATCATATAAATAAACAACGAAACTAAATGTACTAACAGTAGATGAAACTACTTCTTGGTTTAAATATCTAGCGGTGAAAGATAAGGTAAAATGTTTGTCAGGATCAATAACATTATTCATCCGAAACGTTTTAACAAATGAACCTCTTCCAATACTGTTTTGAATAAGTTTTGTTCCATCCACAGAAAAAGCAGTACCAGACCTATTACTCTCTCTTATCCATCCTTGTTGATTGGGTAACCTATCAAAATCTAGGGAAATAGTAGCAGCTTTTACTTCTGAAAATATAGAAAAGCTTAAGCCTATAGTTAAAAGACTACCTAATAAATAGTTTCTCATAAATAGGGTTTGCTGAAAAAGTTTCTCCAAAATTTATGCCACTTTTGACCAAGAATTTTCTGACAAATCAATAAGTCTTAGTACATAAAAATTGTTTAAAGTATAATCAAAATTAATGAAAGGCGGTTTGATGAGTTCCCCTGTTCTATTGTTAGTAAATAAGGACAAAAAAAGCGACAAAAACTGCCTCAGAAGTTTAGAAAGATTGACAACTAAAAATGTAATAGCAATAGATGTAATGGAGGTTTCAGGGAGTTTTGTCATCACGAGATTTAGGCTAAATCTTCGTTTAGCTTGTCCAAACTTTCCCTCAATAGCATTACGGAGGCATTCATCGGAGTGGGCTTGTTTCTTTTCTTCTTCACTGACATTTTTCGGAGGTCTTCCTAACTTCGGACCACTGATTCTTATCCCTCTTTCCTTACACCAATTTCTGTTTTCCCTAGTTCGATAAATTTTATCTACATGGACGGATTCGGGATAATAGCCAAACGTTTCTTTATACTTTTCTACTTGTTCTTTTAAATGACAAGATTCATTGAAGTTTTCCCAACTTATTTTGTCTAGAAACACATAGTTATCTACACAGCTTACTGAGAGTTTAGCTCCAAACTCTATTGGTTTTACTGCTTTTCCCCTCACTATTGGACGAATATGCGGTTGAGTTAAACTTACAATTCTTTGAGGAACACTCTGGGTCTTATTCTCCCACATTGACTGTTGTTGTTCATAAACTTTTTTGATAGTCTCTAGACAATTTTTCTGTCTTTTACTCAGATTTTCCAGGGAAGCCCCAGCTTGAATTAAGTCTTCTATATTTCCTAAATTTTTCTTAAGGTATTTTAACTGTTTCCCGATAGCTTTTCTTCTTTCTTGATAAGATACTTTTCGTTTTTTAGCTACTTTTAAGTATTCCTTTCTAGCAATTTTTCTAGAAGTTCTCGGCTTTTTTCTCAATTTTACTCTTAATGGTTTATAAAGATTATCTATTATTCTTTCTGTCTCAATTCTGGCTTGATTTAATATGCCTAAATCCGTTGGGTATTTGATGTCTGCTGGCGCACAAGTCGCATCTAAAATTAGTTTACCTTTATTTTTTATTTTTTCTCCTTTTTCTTGGAGACTATCCTTTTTTTTTACTTCTTTATCACTCTTGTCTATTTCTCTTTTTACTATTTTTTTATTGATTTTGTTTATCAATTCTCCATCAATTCTTTTCCTAAAATGAACTAGCATTGAAGATTCCAGTGGTGGCTCTTGTTGATAACAATTTAAACCTATAAAGTATTGTAGATAGGGATTTTCTCTAATCTGTTCTATAGTTTCTCTATCACTTGTTCCTAATTTTTCCTTAATAATTAATGTCCCTAATGCCATTCTAAATAGTTTGGCTGGCGCACCTTTTTATGCTGAAAAAAGTTTAGCATATTCTTCCTCAAAATCATCCCAAGGTATCAACTCTGCCATGATTACCCAACGATTATTGGGGGACAATTTGCCCTCGAAAGGTAATTCAAATTTTTCTGGGGGCGGTAAAGGTTGCTCCTCTTTTCGATACATTTGTTCTTGACCAACAACTGGGAGGTGTTTCTACCAATTATAGCGGTTTGTAGCCGACAAAGCTGATCTTTTTTGCGATCGCGAATATGGGTGTAACCTTTTAAAGAATAGGGTTTTGCTTTTATTCAGCAAACCCTAATTAATACTGTTGTAAATACTCACAGTCCAATGGTACAATAATTTTCGTCTTTGTCAAGATTAAATACAATCGTAGATTAACACAGCAGTTTAAGAAGCGGATTTGGTATCAGGTTTCAGTTGAGAGAAAATTAGAAGTAGGATTTAACAGTTTTAAATCCCTACAAGGAGATATTTGTAGGGACATAATATTATTATGTCCTCATCGGTTCTCATATATCATGATTGTGATTGCTATCGTAGCCAAAATTAGGAATAAGGGGTTTAGCATTACTAAACCCCTACAAAATACCTATTTAGTATTTAGCTATTATTCCCATTCAATGGTTCCTGGGGGTTTAGAGGTGATATCATAGACCACACGGTTAACCCCTTTCACCTCGTTTACAATGCGGTTAGAAATGATTTCTAACAAATCATAAGGAACTTTAGCCCAGTCAGCAGTCATCCCGTCTTCACTGGTGATTAAACGCAGTACAATGGGATGAGCATAAGTACGTTGATCTCCCATCACACCGACGCTACGAACCGGTAAAAGAACAGCAAAAGCTTGCCAAAAATCATGGTACATCCCCTGTTTAGCGATTTCGTCCCGTACCACAAAATCAGCGTCCCGTAGGATATTTAACCGTTCCGAGGTCACTTCCCCGATAATACGAATAGCTAAACCAGGCCCAGGAAAAGGATGACGGCGAACAATTTCTTCAGGTAAACCAATAGAACGCCCAACTTTCCGAACCTCGTCTTTAAATAGCTTCCGTAAAGGTTCTACTAACTTAAAACGAAGATCCTTGGGTAATCCTCCCACATTATGATGACTTTTAATCTTAACGGCAACCCGTTCCCCTGTTTTCGGGTCTACATTAGTATCAGCAGACTCGATCACATCCGGGTAAAGGGTTCCTTGAGCTAAATAATCAAAAGGTCCAAGACGTTTAGACTCTTCTTCAAACACTTGGATAAACTCATGACCAATGAGATGGCGTTTTTTCTCTGGGTCCGTTATCCCTTCGAGTTTATTTAAAAAGCGATCGCGCGCGTGGACGTATTCTACGGGAATATGAAACTGTCGATCAAAGATATCCATCAACCGTTCCGGTTCCCCTTTACGCATGAACCCTTGATCAATAAACATACAGGTTAACTTATCCCCAATGGCCTGATGTAACAAAAATGCCAGGGTTGAGGAGTCCACACCACCAGATAGGGCTAATAATACCCTTTTATCCCCCACTTTAGCGCGAATCTCACGTATAGTCTCATCAACAAAAGCTTCTGTGGTCCAAGTGGGTTCACATTCACAAATATGATAGACAAAATTACGAATTAGGGCGATCCCATCCACCGAGTGAACCACCTCGGGATGAAATTGTACCCCAAACAGTTTCTTCTCATGGTTAGCAATAGCAGCACATACAGTATTCTCAGTATGGGCTAAAATAGAGAAACCTTCGGGAAGACGGGTACAAGAGTCTCCATGACTCATCCACATGGTTGAACCGTCTTCTACATTGGTTAATAAGTCTGTGGGGTCATCGATACACAGGGAAGCTTTACCATACTCTCCCCTTGTCGCTTTTTCTACTTGTCCCCCCAGTTGTTTAACCATCAACTGCATTCCGTAGCAAACCCCTAACACGGGAATACCTAACTGCCAAATCTCAGGATCACATTGAGGGGCGCGATCGTCATATACTGAGTTGGGACCTCCTGAGAGGATAATTCCTTTGGGGTTAAGTTGGCGTAATTTTTCGACCGTTGTGCGATAGGATAAAACTTCAGAATAAACTTGGGTTTCTCGAATGCGGCGGGCAATTAATTCTGAATATTGAGAACCAAAGTCAAGAATAACAATCATTTGGCGATCGAGACTTTTATCAAGGTTGTTGCTGGGTAAAGTCTCTGGTGTATTGGAGAGGTAAGGGGTTTGAGTAGTCACGTTTTAAGGATGAAAAAAGTAAAGCTGATGCAAAGATTATAGTTTAACCAGATGTGGGGAAGAATTCCAAGATATCTAACTCAAGATACCACAACTATAAATTGTGCCGTATAAGAGCAAAGTGGGACTTGTCCTGTGGAGGCAACGGGCAATGATACGGAAAACTCTAGAGAAAAATGAAACTGTTCGTCAGTTAAGTGGTACTTGGAAGCCCCAACTTAAGCACGAAGCAAGTCGGGGTACTTCACTAGATTATCTTAGCATTAGCATCAAGTTGCTTCCACACTTAACTTAATCTAAGTTCAGTTGGTTGCCACGCTTATATTGTAAATAAGCAGCAACGAATAAACCAGCTAAAGTAATGGGAATAAGACCTAAAACAATCCCTAAAAGTAAAGGTTCAATCATGGGGGTTTCTCCTCTTTGAGACAAATGATAATTATCCTATGGTACTGGAGAATGTTGTCTTAATCCTAGACCCGCATTTCTCACAAATTCTGCGATCGCTAAACTTCAAACCATTATGTAGTCTGAGTTTAACCTTGATTTGAGGGGCGAGTAAAAAATAACAGTGTGCCATTTTAAGCGATCGCTTGAAAAATAAGCCACATCTAACCTCTAGCTGATTACTGATCAGTTTGTGAGAAATGCGGGTAGAGTGGCACAAACTTTTTTCTCTACCTTCATATTGTGGTGATGGACATTACTGGCTACTTGTCAAGTTTTTATAAAAAAAATTAATATTATGAGCAAAATCCCCAGAAAATTGTTACATTAGTTGATAGGACTAACTTTTTACTCTCAAAAAATTGCAAAGTGTAAAGAGAAGGACAACACAATTCCCCCTGAAATCATCGTGACTGAACAGTTAATCCAACCCAAGGATGCTATCCAAAGAGTAATACTAAGCCTTCTAGGCATAATTTTTCTGGCTATTGTGGTAGTAGTCGGTTGGTATTTCCATCAAATTTCTGATCCTTATATGGGTGAAGTGTTATCCCTTCAAGGAGACGTTACCAGGGGACAAGCTATGTTTGAGATTAATTGTGCTGGTTGTCATGGGTTAAATGCAGATGGTATTGTCGGCCCCAGTTTACACCATGTACAACAACATAAATCGAAAATTAGTTTAATTAAACAAGTGACTAGCGGCAAAACACCACCTATGCCGAAATTTCAACCAAACCCCCAGGAAATGGCAGATTTGTTAATTTATTTAGAAGGTTTGTAAGTTTCAGAGGAGGATCAACCTTAAAAAATACTTGATTTACTGAAGTGGATAATGGCGATGGGACTATCACTTATACACCTAACAGTAACTTTAACGGAAAGGATAGTTTTTCCTATACTATTTCGGATTTCCAAGGAGCAAGTAATACTGCAACGGTTGATTTAACTATTAATTCCATTAATGACGCACCGATCGCAACAAATGATGTAGTCACAAGTTTCCTGAATAACTCGACATAACTCGACAGTTATTAACGTCTTAGAAAACGATAGTGATGTTGATGGAGATACCCTAACTCTTACACAATTCACTGATACCTCTAATGGGATTCTTACTAATAACAATAATGGCACTTTTACTTATACTCCCGATCAAGGATTTATTGGGACAGACACTTTTACTTATACTGTCACTGATGGACAAGAAACCTCAACAGCAACGGCTCAGATAACGGTATCTGGTATTGTTCAAGATGGCAATTTCAGTGCCATTAATGGAGATTTTACAAGGAATTCTGGCACAACCCTTAGTAGTCATGCTGGACAAGGTTGGATTCAACCTCGTGGACATAAATGGAGTAAAGATACTGTCAAGGAATGGGCTTATGCTGATAATTCTGGTGCTTTAGGGTTAACTCAAGTTATTGCTAGTAATAACATAACTCAAGGCTTACAAACTATTAGTTTTGATGGAGTTAATATAGGGACTGATAATACCCTAAGACTACAAGTTTATGGTATTGATGGTGAGTTCAAAATGGGTAATTGGGATACCATAAATCCCGTTGCTAGGGGAACTGAGTCTATTAATGTTGCTACATTACTGGATACCAATAATCTTGCTGATAGTGAATTTGGTTGGCAAAATTTTACTTGGGATGATATTGACTTTGGATCGGGATATGAATATATTGCCCTGCGTTTCGTCACAGGGGGAGTTAGTGATCCTGACACCGAATTTCAAGCCATTGATAATGTTTTTATTGGTAATTCAGCCAATTCTTCTGTTCCCGTTGAGGGAACCATTACACAAGTAAACACTATTACAGGAACCGACGGTCAAGATATTCTTGATGGTACTAGCGAAGATGACTTGATTGAAGGTAATGATGGTAACGACACTTTGACTGGGAATGCTGGTAACGATGACCTCAGAGGTGGTATTGGGGACGACATTCTTAGAGGTGGTGCTGGGGACGATAACCTCAGAGGTGGTTCTGGGAATGACATCTTTAACTTTAGTGCTAATCAAGGACGCGATCGCATTTGGGACTTTGAGTTGGGGGATAAAATTCGCCTCAAAGATATTAATCCTCAGTCCCTTGAGTTAATTCAACTCAACGGCAACACTTTCCTTGATTTAGGTAACAATCAAGGGATCGAGTTACTGGGTGTCTTACCTGATGTCCTTAAGATTAATGTCTTAGCTAATGTTATTGAATTAATTTTGTAGAGACGCTTAGAAAAAACGTCTCTACCCCTATGAAGAGGCAATCACAGATTGGGGTTTAGCAAAAATCATCCGGCCCGCAGAGGTTTGCAAGGCAGAAGTGACAATCACCCCTAACTCTTCCCCAATGTGTTCTTTGCCTTCTTCAACCACCACCATCGTTCCATCTTCGAGATAACCTACCCCTTGGGTGGGTTCTTTCCCTAGTTTGAGAATTTTGAGGTCAATGGTATCTCCAGGTAAATAAATGGGACGAATGGCTTGAGCAATATCATTAACATTGAGAATGGTAACCTTTTGTAAGTTGGCCACTTTACTCAAGTTATAGTCATTGGTTAAAAGGGTTCCATTGATTTCTTGAGCAAGATGAACTAACTTAGCATCAACTGTGGGTATATCTTCGTAGTCAGCAGAATGAATTACAATGCGTTTCGGGAAAGAATCCTGCATTCTGTTTAAAATATCCAACCCCCTTCGTCCCCTGACTCTTTTTTGATCGTTGCTACCGTCGGCTAACTGTTGTAACTCTTGTAGCACAAATTGGGGGATTAAGATTTGTCCTTCGATAAACCCTGTATGCAGCAGTTGTTCGATACGACCATCAATAATACAGCTAGTATCCACAACCTTAGTGGAGGCTGCTTGTAAAGTACCTTCCGCCACCAATAAAGTTTCAATGCTGTTAGGGTTGATTAGTCGCAAAAAAGTACGGCCATGGGTATCGGCTAAGCTAACCCCCATAAAGGAAAATACTACACTCCCTAAAATAGCTGTCATGGGCTTAATAAAAGCAACCTCTTTGGGGATAGGCAACAGAAAAATAGGGGCTAACATTAGATTGGCAATCAACAGACCAATGACCAAACCCACTGCTCGTGTCAATATAACTTCAATGGGTGTGCTACTAATACGAGTTTCCAAACGCCGATATGTGTTTTGGGCGACTAAGCCAAAGGCTAACCCCAAAATGGAGGTAAACCCGGCTGCTAACCACCGTAAAGCGTCAATATTCGAGATTTGTCTTTGCACATCCACAGGAAGCAAATCAACGCTATCAAAGCCTACACCGGCGGCTGCTATGATGAATATGAGAATAATAATGGCATCAATCATAGTTTTGATTTTAACCTATAATTTTGGTAGTTGAAAGGGAAAAATGACGATATATTTCTACCTGATTTAGATTATTTTATCCATTATATCCGTCTCATCTAAGCAATTATTATGGATTCTTAATCCCTTGCTGACCATCTTACTCTGATAAATTCAGTCATGTGGCTAAAAATTTGACAACTTTTAAGAATCTATGGACTTTCTCATCCCTGTCTCCGCTTATCTTCATATTCCCTTTTGTCGTCGTCGTTGTTATTATTGTGATTTTCCTATCTCTGTTTTAGGAGATAAAACAAATACTAATACATCGGGTTCAATTTCAGAATATGTTCAATTTCTCTGTGAAGAAATTAAGATAACTCCTACTTACAATCGACCTTTAAAAACAGTTTTTTTCGGAGGAGGTACTCCTTCTCTGTTACCTCCCCGTTATTTGGATAAAATTTTAGCGACATTAGACCAGCAGTTCGGCATCTGCGCTGATGCAGAAATATCTATGGAAATAGACCCTGGGACTTTTAGTTTAGAACAATTATCTGACTATAAAACATTAGGGGTCAATCGCTTTAGTTTAGGTGTTCAATCTTTTGATGATAAATTACTAGAAAAATCTGGTCGTTTTCATCGTTATAAAGATATTGAACAGTCTATTGATTTTATTTATAAAACTAATATTATAAATTTTAGCTTAGACTTGATTTCTGGTCTTCCTTACCAAACTTTAGAAGATTGGAAATCTTCCTTAGAAAAAGCGATTAAAATACAGCCTAGTCATATTTCTTGTTATGATTTAGTATTAGAACCAGTAACCGCTTTTGGTAAACAATATAAACCAGGAAAGTTTCCTTTACCAGATGATGACAATACTATGCTTATGTATAAGATGGGACAAAGAATATTAACCGAAGCAGGATATGAACATTACGAAATATCTAATTATGCTCAACAAGGTTATCAATGTCTTCATAACCTTGTTTACTGGGAAAATAAGCCTTATTATGCTTTAGGAATGGGAGCAGCAAGTTATAGTAATAACCAAAGATTTACTCGGCCAAGAACTCGTAAAGACTACTATCAATGGATAGAAAAGTTAAAACAATCAGATTATTCCTTGGATTGTGATTATTTAGACACAATTGACATTATCTTGGAAACATTTATGTTAGGTTTGCGATTAAAAAAAGGAGTAGATTGGTCAAAAATATATACATCTTTTGGAGAAAATAGTATAAAATTAATTTATAAAATACTCTTTCCCTATTATCAACAAAAATTAGTTTATTTTCAAGATATTAACGATAAGTTTATCACAGAAATAAAGGATAATAATTTGCATGATATAAACCGAGTCATGCTCAGCGATCCTGATGGCTTTCTCTTATCCAACACTATTTTAGCAGACTTATTCGCTCAGTTAGAATCTACAATTTGATTTTTTCAATTAATAATTTCTGAGCATCGATCCACTTGCATTCATTTTTTGATATTATAAGAGAAAGCCTGAACGACTTCTTATCTAAAAGTCAAAGGTATAACCATAAATAATCCTAAAAAACTAAGGAGGAAAATTACGTTGTTAGACGAAAAAGCAAAAAAAACGATGCTGCTAAAAATTCCCCACGGACTTTACATTTGTGGAGTCAAAGACGGAGACAACCTTAATGGTTTTACTGCCAGTTGGGTGATGCAAGGTTCTTTTAAACCCCCGTTAGTTATTAACTGTGTTAAAAATGATTCGAGTTCCCACGAAATGCTCAAAAAAAGTGGTGTTTTCTCTCTAAGTTTCCTAGAAGATGGACAAAAGGATTTAGCAGCTAAATTTTTTAAACCTCAAAGTCGTGTGGGTAATAAATTTGAAGATGTGGAATTTTATGAAGGAGAAGAAACAGGATGTCCCATCATTAAAGATTCTTTGGGGTATGTAGAATGTCAAGTGGTAGGAGCAGTTGAAAAAGGAGATCATACCGTTTTCGTCGGTGAAGTGATTGGTTCAGGAATTCACCGAGAAGGTAAAGGTTTAAACCTAGAAAGTACCGGATGGCAATATGGTGGATAATAGTCAATAAATTGATTATTATCCGTGCAAAATCAGAATTTTTCATCACTGTAAAATAGAAACGATCATGCCATTAATCCAAGTAAAAACATCAGTTTCTCAGCCAGAATCAAAAGTTGTTGACTCTTTGCTAACAACCTTATCAGCTAAACTAGCACAACATTTGGGTAAACCTGAATCTTATGTTATGACTTCCTTTGATGCAGATGTTAAGATGACTTTTGCAGGAAGTTTTGACCCCGTTTGTTACCTAGAAATTAAAAGTGTTGGTAGCATGAGTTCCCAACAAACTAAGTCCATGAGTGAGGATTTTTGTCAAGTCGTTGAAAATACATTGGGGGTTGACAAAAATCGGACGTATATCGAATTTGCCGATGCGAAAGGTAGTATGTGGGGATGGAATGGTAGGACTTTTTAGTTAGTTTTTTCTCTATAAGTTTAGTGTTGGGTTTAGTTACTTTAACCCAACCTAATTGTTTATTTGATATTACTCAATTTTTCATTTTTCATTTTTACTAACTCTTGTGATGCTTCTTGCCAGTAACTTAATTCTTCTTTAATATCCATATTCTTGATTTCTTCATAAATCTTTTGACTCCCTAAACATTTCATTTCGACACAATCAAACTGTTTAACCTTCATAATTAATTACCTCTAAAGGGGAATAGATATCGATTTGGGAACTCTATCTACAGAATTCTTTGAATAATTTATTATATGATGACAAAATTTTATTAATTTTAATAATAATTTTATTGCTTTGCTTGTGTTTTCCAGAACTATAGAGGATAAGGGAATTTTGCCTAAAATTAAGCTAAACTAGGATAAAGTGATGAATAGCCCAGATAACTTAACTTTTGTTGGCTATTGATTTGTGCCAGAACCTATTGAAATAGATAATAATGATGCACCCTGAATTACAGAACGCACTCCAACAACGTCGGGCCTTGAAAATCATTAGTGGTTTGACTAATTTCGATTCTAGTAACGTTTCGGCGATCGCAAAAGCAGCACAAGCAGGAGGAGCAACTTTTGTCGATATTGCGGCCTATCCTAGTTTAGTCCGTCAAGTTCGTTCCTTGATTGATTTACCTATTTGTATATCTGCGGTTGAGGCTCAATTATTAGCCGATGCAGTGGAAGCTGGAGCAGATTTAGTCGAAATCGGTAACTTTGACGCTTTTTATGCCCAAGGAAGACGGTTTGAAGCCCCAGAAGTCCTGGAATTAACCCAAAAAACCCGTGCTTTGCTCCCTAATACTACTCTTTGTGTAACAGTTCCCCACATCCTACCTTTGGATGAACAGGTAGCATTAGCAGAGAAGTTGGTGGAAGTAGGGGCAAACTTGATTCAAACCGAAGGAGGAACCAGCAGTGATCCCACCCACTCGGGAACTTTAGGGCTAATCGAAAAAGCAGCCCCGACTTTAGCCGCCGCCCATAGCATTTCTCGGGCTGTATCTGTTCCCGTTATCTGTGCTTCGGGACTATCCACTGTCACCGCACCAATGGCTATAACTGCCGGTGCTTCAGGGGTTGGTGTGGGTTCTGCTATCAACAAACTCAATGACGAGGTGGCCATGGTGGCTGCGGTTCGTTCCTTGGTAGAATCTCTACAAAGTTCTATTAAGGTTAACCTTTAACAAGTAATTGATCATCTCCTGATAAATCAGGAGATATTGATTTTTCATCTTTACAAAATCAAAGGTTTATGGACACAAGACCAGAGTTCATAACACATTTATCAAGAAAAATATTTAACTCAGGTTGAACTTGATAATAAAATAAATGAGTTGAGTACAAGATTTCAATAGTTATTAAATAGGGTTTGCTGAAAAAGTTTCTCCAAAATTTATGCCACTTTTGACCAAGAATTTTCTGACAAATCAATAAGTTTTAGTACATAAAAATTGTTTAAAGTATAATCAAAATTAATGAAAGGCGGTTTGATGAGTTCCCCTGTTCTATTATTGGTAAATAAGGACGAAAAAAGCGACAAAAACTGCCTCAGAAGTTTAGAAAGATTGACAACTAAAAATGTAATAGCAATAGATGTAATGGAGGTTTCAGGGAGTTTTGTCATCACGAGATTTAGGCTAAATCTTCGTTTAGCTTGTCCAAACTTTCCCTCAATAGCATTACGGAAGCATTCATCGGAGTGGGCTTGTTTCTTTTCTTCTTCACTGACATTTTTCGGAGGTCTTCCTAACTTCGGACCACTGATTCTTATCCCTCTTTCCTTACACCAATTTCTGTTTTCCCTAGTTCGATAAATTTTATCTACATGGACTGATTCGGGATAATAGCCAAACGTTTCTTTATACTTTTCTACTTGTTCTTTTAAATGACAAGATTCATTGAAGTTTTCCCAACTTATTTTGTCTAGAAACACATAGTTATCTACACAGCTTACTGAAGAGTTTAGCTCCAAACTCTATTGGTTTTCCTGCTTTTCCCCTCACTATTGGACGAATATGCGGTTGAGTTAAACTTACAATTCTTTGAGGAACACTCTGGGTCTTATTCTCCCACATTGACTGTTGTTGTTCATAAACTTTTTTGATAGTCTCTAGACAATTTTTCTGTCTTTTACTCAGATTTTCCAGGGAATCCCCAGCTTGAATTAAGTCTTCTATATTTCCTAAATTTTTCTTAAGGTATTTTAACTGTTTCCCGATAGCTTTTCTTCTTTCTTGATAAGATACTTTTCGTTTTTTAGCTACTTTTAAGTATTCCTTTCTAGCAATTTTTCTAGAAGTTCTCGGCTTTTTTCTCAATTTTACTCTTAATGGTTTATAAAGATTATCTATTATTCTTTCTGTCTCAATTCTGGCTTGATTTAATATGCCTAAATCCGTTGGGTATTTGATGTCTGCTGGCGCACAAGTCGCATCTAAAATTAGTTTACCTTTATTTTTTATTTTTTCTCCTTTTTCTTGGAGACAATCCTTTTTTTTTACTTCTTTATCACTCTTGTCTATTTCTCTTTTTACTATTTTTTTATTGATTTTGTTTATCAATTCTCCATCAATTCTTTTCCTAAAATGAACTAGCATTGAAGATTCCAGTGGTGACTCTTGTTGATAACAATTTAAACCTATAAAGTATTGTAGATAGGGATTTTCTCTAATCTGTTCTATAGTTTCTCTATCACTTGTTCCTAATTTTTCCTTAATAATTAATGTCCCTAATGCCATTCTAAATAGTTTGGCTGGCGCACCTTTTTCTGCTGAAAAAAGTTTAGCATATTCTTCCTCAAAATCATCCCAAGGTATCAACTCTGCCATGATTACCCAACGATTATTGGGGGACAATTTGCCCTCGAAAGGTAATTCAAATTTTTCTGGGGGCGGTAAAGGTTGCTCCTCTTTTCGATACATTTGTTCTTGACCAACAACTGGGAGGTGTTTCTACCAATTATAGCGGTTTGTAGCCGACAAAGCTGATCTTTTTTGCGATCGCGAATATGGGTGTAACCTTTTAAAGAATAGGGTTTTGCTTTTATTCAGCAAACCTATAATAGACAACAAAGCGATCGCGATAAATACGAGCAGCAGCATTAATGATATTACCAACACTCAAAGGGCCAGGAGATTGGTAATCTGGAGAAGGGTTAGACATCAGAGATAATCAGGAAAAAAATGCAGAAAAGCAACCTATGATTATGTTAAGGCAAGTTACTTTGACATACTCCCCCGTTACAACGCAGTTTAACGGGGGATTCTTTCCACATCGCTGTTGGAAATTCCTTGTTCAACGAGACGACTTAAATCCTTAATGTTGCCATTAAGAACCCAGAGGTCGGACTCTCCCAAGGCGTTGGGGTCGGTTTGTGTATGCCCTACACTACCGTTGAGATAATTTCCCAAATATTTCAACCCTTTTTTTAGAATATTAATTGCTGCGTTATGATCCCTATCTAAGACTGCTTTACAGTTAGGACATTGATGAGTTCTGGTACTTAATGATTTTTGAACTCTTGTGCTACAAACTGAACAATCTTGAGTTGTAAAATGGGGAGGCACAGCAACACAAACGATGCGATAAATCTTCGCAAAATAATTCAACCATTCAGTGAATTGATACCAAGACGCATCACTAATTGATTTAGCAAGTTTACGGTTTTTAACCAAGTTTCTAACTTTTAAAGCTTCATAGACCACCAGATCATTAGACTGGACTAACGCCAAAGCATCTTTAATTGCTCTGTCTTTACGTTGTCTTGATACTTTAAGATGAAGCTTGGCAACTTTAACCCGTTGCTTGTGATAGTTGTTAGACTGTTTCTTTCCTTTACGGAACCGTTTTGATAATCGTCTTTGTGCTTTTTTAAGACGCTTTTCTGACTTTCTTAAATAGCGTGGATTATCAACAGTATTACCTTGGGCATCAGTATAAAACTCTTTTAAGCCCAAGTCAATTCCTGTTACTTGTCCCGTTGGTTCATGGTTTTCTTGACGTTCTACATCAATAAGAAACTGGCAATAATAACCGTCACAACGTCTCACAACTCTTACCCGTCTAATCTGTTGTTCTGAATAATAAACTAACGTTCTTTGACTACACCATAGATCAAATTCCCCTGCTTTAAATCCATCGGTGAACTTAATTTTACGTCTGTCATCAGATAGCTTATATCCCGTTAGTTTATACTCAACAGAACGAGTGTATTTTTTAAACCGAGGAAAACCTTTTTTGCCTGATATCTTGGCACGACAATTTTGATAAAATCTATTAATAGACTGCCATGCCCGATCAGCAGCGGATTGACGGGCTTGAGAGTTTAATAAAGTCACCCAAGGGGTGTCTTTATTTTTCGCTAATTGAGAACAAAGCTTTTGGAGGTCATTACGGGTTGTCCCTTTATTATCCATCCAATAACGAACACAGGTATTACGCACAAACTGAGACGTTTTAATGGCTTCATCCAGTCTCTGGTATTGCTGTGGTGTTCCGTTTTTCAGTTTAGCTTCTACAACTAGCATTTATGAATCTTCGACCTTGGATAAACTAAGCTTAACACAGTTTACATAAAAGTGCAAGAATTAAAATCGTTGCTTTGCGTTAATTTATTGGTCGGATTTCATCCCCCGCTAATTTTAGTTAGCATTTTGTGGAAAAATGTAGCAGGGGCATTCATCCGACATTTTAGGTAAATTTAGGAAAAATATAATGAAAATTCAACTTTGGATTGCACGACGGGAACCCTATTGGCAAAGACTGGATTTCCTGTTAAAAAAAATCGAAAAAAAAGGCATTAAATCTTTAAAAGCCTCAGAAATTCAAGAACTATCAGCACTGTATTGCTCTGTATCCGCCGATCTCGCCCGTGCTAAAACCTTCAAAGTCGGGACTATTCTCATTGAAGACTTACACAAGTTAACCACCCGTGCTTATAGTCAAGTTTACCAAGCACCCCGTGGTCAAGACTGGGGGGGTATTTGGAGATTTTACCGTTGGGGTTTCCCTGAAACGGTGCAGAAAACCTGGCCATATACAACGATCGCAACTCTCACCTTTATTGTCGGTGGGTTGATCGCTTGGTGGTATGCTTGGAGCGATCCTAATTTTATCGCGATGGTAGCTCCTCCAGAGTTAATCACCAAAGTTCGGGATGATCAAGAGTTATGGATGGGATCAATTATTGGGGTGGAACCCCTAGCCTCCAGTGGCATCATGATTAATAATATGTCAGTGTCCTTTAGAGTGGTTAGTGGTGGTATTGTTGCTGGTATTTTGACCCTATTTATTCTGTTTTATAACGGTTTACTCATCGGCACCATTGCCACGCTTGTGGGACAAAATAATTTAGCCTATCCTTTCTGGGCCTTTGTCTTTCCTCATGGTTCCCTGGAATTACCCGCCATCTTTTTATCAGGAGGGGCCGGCTTATTGATTGCTAGAGCGTTACTGTTTCCAGGGCAATATAAACGGGCCGATGCCTTGAAAATCTACGGATTACAAGCAGCACAACTGGTTTTTGGGATTGTTCCTCTATTATTCATTGCAGGAATTATTGAGGGCTTTTTTTCCCCTAACCCTTCTGTCCCCGATCCCCTTAAATATGTTGCTGGTTTACTGTTGTTTATACTTTTGATCCAATATTGTAGTTTAAGCAAAGGCACGAGTAGCAGTTCAATTACTCCGCAGTGACTGACGGGGAGAGGGTTTAGCTTAACTATAATGGGTAGTGCTATGAATCGCCCTAGTGATTCTTAACTAACCTGATTGATCTAAACAAAAATACCTTAGTTGACTTACCCAAGTCTTGTCGTATTTTTACCATTACTAAATTAATCAAAAAGAAGATATGATAAGTATATGTTGATTGAGAGCAGACCAATTTTACTTAATCATACGATTCTAAGATATTTTTTATCTTCATCTGCTTGTTGCTCCATAGAGATTCACTTATTACACTTATTACAACGGTCTGCTCCTTATTTATTTTTTCAATATATTACAATAAATGACGGGCTTTGATTTCTAGATAACGTTCCACTAATTGTTCACTAATTTGATTAGCCGGTGCATCTAAAACTAAAACCCCTTTTTGTTGCAGTTGTGCTAAGGCAACTTGACGTTGTGACAGCATATCTAAAGCAACACTGCGGCGATAAAGCTCCTCAACAGTTTCTGTTTGGCTGTGGGCTATGTCATCTACTTGGGGATCTCGTAAAGTTACACAAAAAGGCAAATAACGAGGTCTTAAGCGTTGCATTGCCGTTAACAACTCTGCTGAGGCAATTTTATCAATAATATCGGTGATTAACACCACTAACGCCCGACGATGTTGTTTATTAACTAATCGGGTGACGGAACCAAAATAGTCTGGTTCCAATAACACTGGTTGTATGGGTGTTAAGCGTTCGATAATTTTTGAAAGTTGGCTTTTGCCCCTTTCTGGAGGGAGCCAAGTCACCACTTCTCTGTCAAATACCCCAATTCCGACGGAATCACCTCTATTTAACCCCGTTAAGGCTAACGAGAGGGTACTATTGAGGGCCCAATCAAAACGCTTTAATCCTTGCACCTGTGCCGTCATCAACCGTCCGCGATCGAGTAGAATAATTAGGGTTTGTTCCCGTTCTTCTTCTAAGACTTTAATGATAGGATGAGTCCCTCTAGCACTAGCTTTCCAGTTAATTAAACGGGTATCTTCTCCACTGACATATTCTCGTAATTCGCTAAATTCCGTCCCTTGAAGTAAACGACGACGGAAGCGCATAGTTCCTGTATTTTCTAGACTAAGGGGAATCAGTAGCGATCGCAGTCCCACTAAATCGGGATAAACGGCCACTTTTTGACTCGCTGGCACTTTCCAATCATACCAAGCCAAGGCCCAAGGGCTTAACTGTCTGATGCGAATATCCCCCCACAAAAATTCACCCCTTTGATCGGGATATATATTGTAATACAAGTCTTGTTGAGTTTGAGCAGTTAAACTGGTTTCTAAAGTAGGTACAGAAACAGAAAATTGTTGAGGGTAATTATCTTTAATAATCAATTGTGCCGGTTGCTGTTTAGTAGTAAGAGAAAGGGCAACTTTATTTTCTCTCCCAATAGACAATTTTTGCAGAGGATGACGACTAATTATAACCCGATTTTTTCTGACTTTACTCCCATCAATCACCATCACCCCTAAAAAAGTGACATCGAATAAAAGCAGCAACAATAGACCAATTAGCACATTAAATAATGATACTAATCCTACTACCAATAGAGCAATAATTAAAAGAAAATATGAACGTTTAGCTAGTAAGATCATCTTTTTTCAACACTTAAAACCTATAAAGATATAATTATCCATTGTGAATACTTATCTGGGAACAGCAACCTGTTTAAGAATAGACTCAATTACTGCTTGAGAATTTACCCCTTCTAATTGAGCTTCTGGGTTAAGAATTAAACGATGACGTAATAAAGGAAAGGCAATGTTTTTAACCCAGATTCCGCACTTCAAAATGTAGTATAAAAAAATACATAGTTTTAAAAAGTCCGAAAATCATACCTGGGCAAGAATATTTCTCTTTTCATTAAATTTTTAGGAAAAATAATCAAATTAAGAAGATTTATACTCATTGAAAACTTAGCAAGACTCAGCACAAACGAAGGAGAGTTTCCTCTTCTCATTTGATATCATTAGACTCTTATTCTTTTATTATTTTTGCTTTATCCAATTCAATTTATAGATAATATCTTTGACAAGATGCAGGTAATAAACTCAATATAAAACGCCTTTCTTCTGTTAAATTGACAATTTGTTTAACTCCGTTTAAAATCACATAATGAATACCTTGAAAACATTGAAATATCCACCTCAAAGTCGGACGCAATGTCACTTTCCCTACTTGATTATTTATTCCTTTTTTGACTCTTTTTAAACAATTTCTTAATTCTCTTTGCCCCAAGTTATAAATCAACAAACACAAAGACATTAAAAATAACATTGTTTCTATTCTTTCTGGTTTTTCAACGAAGAAACTATCAGTAAAAAATAAGGGATCTTTCAAAAATCGAAATCCTCTTTCCGTAGATTGCTGGTTTTTATAAGTTATCAGAATTTCACTAGCTTCTAATTTATTTTCCTCTACTAAGTTAGTTGCTAAAATAAATTTTCCTGCTTCTTTAGTCTTTCTACTTATCTCTTCATCTTTTTTGATGATCAGACTAATCATTTTATAAATCTTTTCCTTTTTTTTCGAGTAAGTTTCAATCAGTTCAACTTCTTTTATTTCCAACAATCTCAATTTTTTATTAATAGCTTTTAATTTATATCGAGCAGCTTGAGGATGTTCAAATTCTTCAGATTGTATTTCTTTAAGAAATTTTTGGGATTTCTTCTCTTCTTGGGAAAGTTGTTTTTCTAGTTTTTCCAAATCACTTTTCTGTCTTTTTTCACTCAAGACTATTAACCAAGTTTGCTTGATTCCACCATAAGTAACAATTTCTTCTTTCCAGGTATAACTTTCTAAATTTAGGTCACTTCTTTTTTCTTTATCTTCATCTTTTACTTCTTCCACCTCTATATTTTGCACTAATTCTTTTGCTTTTTTTATGGTCATTGGAACTCTCGTTATCCATTTTAAATGTTGGATTAGTTGGAGATTTTCTTGACCATATAAAGCACTATCACAAACCATGATACTATCAAACTTTATTTGCTTTTTGAATTCTACTAAAACTTTTCCAAATACAGCTTTATCAGATTCATTTCCATCTCCTACTCTCACAAATAATGGAATATCTCCATCTTAGCTTGTTATTAAATCCAAGACACATTGTTTTAAGTCTGGTCTATGATCCCGAGAATATCCTTTCTTAATAAAAATTGGTCTTTCTTTAATAATTTTTTCTTCTTCCTGTTTCTCTTTATCTTCTTCCCTTTTATATTCTCCATCTAAATGAAATGATGTGGAATCTAAATGGGAGTATTTAAGGTCTATTTTAAATTTTTTAATTACTTCTAAAACTACTTCAATAAAAATATCATTTAGTCCATATTTATATAATTCATCCATTACTCTCCCAATTTTATCATCATTAAGGTAATCAGGTTTAATTCTTTCTCCTAACAATTTCTCAATGGCTTTATCTTGAAAAAACTGACTGAATAAATATAGAGGTCTTGAAACAAATCCTAGTCCATTGATTAAAATAGACTTAACTACTGTACCTGCTGAGATTTTTTCTCTAACATCTATTCCTAATTTATTATTAATTATTTTGACTATTCCTATTTCATCAATTAAACCAGCTACTATCCCTAAATGGTCTAAATTTTTAACTTGTATTTCTTCTAAATAAGACATTTTTCGCTCTTTTTTTACAGAGGAAACAACTTAAGCAATTATCCCACTTTTTTGTCTTCAAGAGTTTAAGCAATTATACTTAATTATTAACCCCAGGCTTGTAGTATTTAATGCTACTTTTTGAAGTGCGGAATCTGGGTTTTTAATATCATCTGGAGTTACATAATCACGTCCCGAAAGCCAAGCTTTTGCTTTACTGGTTTGTAACCAAACAACCGCAGCACGGGGAGAAGCACCTAAAGCAATATCAGGATGTTGACGGGTTTTTACTATTAAATCTAATAAATAATTGATAATATTTTCTTGTGATTCAACTTTTTTAACTTCTTCTCTTGCGCTTAAAATATTTTCAATAGTAGCCATTGATTGTAATTCTTTAATATTAGTGGATCTTCCTTGAGAACCTTGTTTTGCTTGCATTAACATTTGTTTTTCTGCGAAACGTTCGGGATAATCAATTAATAATTTAAACACAAATCGATCTAACTGAGCTTCGGGAAGGGGATAAGTTCCTTCAAATTCTAAGGAGTTTTGTGTAGCAATTACCCAAAATAAGGGAGGTAAAGCCATGGTTTTTCCATCTAAAGTAACTTGTTGTTCTTGCATTGCTTCTAAGAGAGCAGATTGAGTTTTTGGTGGGGTTCTATTAATTTCATCCGCTAATAAAATTTCTGTGAAAATAGGACCTTTTTTTAGGGTAAAATCACGAGTATTAAAATCAAATATATTTGTACCTAAAATATCTGAAGGTAAAATATCTGGAGTAAGTTGAATTCGTCTAAAATCTGCTTGAATTAGTTTAGATAAAGCTTTCACTAATAGGGTTTTTCCTGTTCCTGGAACTCCTTCTATGATGACATGACCTCCACTTAATAAAGCAATCAAAAGTTGCTCAATAATCGAAGATTGACCAATGATAATTTGTTCTAGGGTTTGACTAATTTGCAGAAATTGTTTATTGTTTGTTGTCATAATCTGATGATTGGAAATTAATTTCTTGGTGAATAGTTTTCCATTGTTTCATCCATTCCAGTAACTTTATATCGTTTAAAGATGGTTTTTTAGTGGACATTTTTAGCAATTTTTCTAACATTATAGGTGTTTTTTTTGTCTGTTGCGTCCAAGCTTGTACAAGACTTTCTCTATCTTGTTTACCTACTTTTAAACCTAATTTTTTTTGTAGTTTTAATTGCTCTACTTCTCCTATAGTTTTAATAATAAATTCACGACTTTGAGCGTTTTGTAAGATAGTTGCTAATGCGTTGATATACTCTTGACTATTATTAGCTGTTGCTCGAGCTAAATTTTTTTTCTTTTCTAGAGTATTATTATAAACGAAAATAAGAATTAAGACAATCACTAATCCTTGAATTAAAATAATTAATAATGTAGTGTTTAGTAAATAAGCAAAAACATTGCTAGTCTCTTCAATTTCTTGTGTTTCCTTATCTTTATAACCGTGAATATATTCATCTACTAATATCTTATTACCTCCACTTGATTCTAATAAGTTAGCGAGAAAATCATAATTCCCAGGGGAAAGTTTATAAGCATTGGCGGCTAAATAAGGAGTGGTTACATAAATAATTTTTCCTTCTGATTGTTTTTCTTGCCAAATAATTGCCCCAAAATCATCTTTAAGAATAGCTTTGAAAGAGTCAGTATTTCTGCGAGTCGTTTCAATTTTAACTGCGCCAAAATCCGTTTCATGACTCGTACTAAAAGGTGCTTCTGTTACCCTACCTTGAAAAGCTAAATTAACTAGAGTATTACCTTTTTTGACCCATTCTCGTTCCGTCTTACTGACTGCAAATTGAGCAGATTTACCATAAACTCTTAACAGAGTGATGGAATTATCTGAATAATTTTGCTGCAAAGTTTTAAAAGATTTTTGCCATCTCTCAATAGGAGCATTTCTTTCCTGCATAAACTCATACCAAGCTGCATAACCATCAGGAGCAACACCGAAAGTTGACCCACTCATTAACTGATTACGGCTCGGAGCAACTAATAATGTTAAAAGAATAATAACACTAAAAAACAGACCAACAAACAGCCATAACTTACGACGAGATTTAATCATAATTTTATTATTTCTTCATAAGCTTGCCAACAAGTTTCCACCAAAGATATTGAAGCAGAAAAATTGCCAAAACAAAGCTCTTGATGTATCCGTAATAACTTTTGATAGGGTTGAGGTTGAGACATTGTTGCTATTATTTTCCCATACTCTCCATCGGTACGACTAGATTGATGTGGTATTATTTTCTGATTATGCAATTGTTGTAGCATGGCTTGATATAGACATTGACAAGCTTGTTGATAGTTTCCTTGTATTTGTGCTTGTTGTGCTTGACTTACCCAATGATCCACAGATCGATCTGGTGTTATTTCTGGCATGTTGTTAATAGTCCTTCGATCGCTATAGGATTTAATGTTACGTCTGTACCATCTCACCCACTGTTGTCCTTTCCAAATGATCCAGATGAGTGAAACAGCAATCATTCCCCAAAACAGCAGATGAGTGATAGCTTTGACTAAGGGAGAGTTTAACCAAGAAGGGAAAGTAGTATCAGCAAGGTTATTGGCCAACCCAGTCCCCATTAACTCCCACTTTTCTGAGATTCTTTGTTGCCATTGAGAGAGTTGCCACCCTAAATTATTGGTTTCTACAGAAATGTCTGACATCGATCACCACAAGAATTGACATACTCCCGTCGACGGAGTCGAGGGATTCTAACACCTCACGATGCTAGTTTTCTGCTTCGTCCCCCACCAACTAGAGCATCCCGTGTGATGCGCCCCGTTGCTCTGAGTCCACAGACATTTTTGGGTCCCAACGCCTGTGAGGTTTCCTCAAAGGACGTAAGCCGACCCGCTACCATCTGCCCGACGGAGGTTATGCCTCGATTCCTAATTTCTTGAGAAGCTGCTACATCTCTTGTAGTTGTGTACCCACACTCATGACAGTGGTGAACCCTGACATCTAAAGTTTTCTTTCCTGTGTGTGCGCCACAGTTAGGACAGGTCTGGGATGTGCCGTCTTTATTTACCTTGGCAAAATACACATCCCTTGATAACCATACCCACTCTAAGATATTGAAAAATTGTCCAAAACCAGCATCAGCACTATGTTTTGAAAGCATCCCTCTTTGCCAACTGACAAAGTTGATATCTTCTACAAAGATCATACCCACACCATCACAAAGATGATGAGCCAACTTAAAATGCCAGTCTTTGCGAGTGTCAGTTATCCGTTGATGTAGCCTAGCTATTTTCTGGTTTAACTTGTGTCGATTATTCGAGCCTTTCTCTTTGTTCTTCAACCTACGTTGCAGTAATTCAACCTTGCGTTGTAAAGTCGTAAGAAATCTAGGCCGTTTAATCTCTTCACCGTCGGAAGTAGCCACAAACTTTTCAAATCCTAAGTCTAACCCTCTAGGATGACCAATCCCCCCTTTCATTCCCCCCTTACTAAGGGGGGTTAGGGGGGATGGGACATCAACATCTAACTGTAGTGACAGATCTACAAAGTAACCAGATGCTTTTCTAACCACCCTAGCTTGCTTAACTTCAAAGCCTTCTGGTATCGGTCGAGATAGTCGCCACTCAACCCATCCTAGTTTGGGAAGCTTAAGAGCATCATTTCTTATGGGGTCTTTCCCCAACTATGGGAATACAAACGAACGCAGACGATACTTGTTCTTAAAGCGTGGAAAACCAAAACCTCTGGCTCTCATGTCATCCCAAGCTCTGTCCAAAGTTCTTAAAGTTTGCTGAAGAACTTGAGAATGGACTGTCTTTAACTGAGGATATTGCTTTTTAGCATCGGTTAGTTCCTTGGCTTGCCTATGGTAATTTGGGAAAGGGGCATCAGCAGAGATGATATATTCACAATTGAGGGAGCAAGCATTGATAGGGGACTTACGAGAGGCGCACCAATCTTTGCGCTGACGTAGGGCAAAATTCCAGACAGAACGACATACATCAAGAGTTTGCTCGATGATGGCAATCTGTTCAGGAGTTGGTTGCAGCTTAAATTCGTAGGTCATAGTTAGCATGGTTCTATTTTAGCTTACACAAGGTAACTGTGACGGTAAAGTTTGTTTAAAGAAGCTAAAATAGGTTTGTTTGTTGGTCGGATTTTCATCCCATCTGTAAAACCGAGGGTCGATGGTCCGACACTTTAAGATAAAGTTTGCGTTATAGATCACAACGGATCAACTAAAAATATTTTATACTGAGAAATGTTACCAATATGTAACAAATCGCAATCTTTAACGGATTACCATTAGCTATTATGATCGTTTCAACGACAACGAAACCATCGTCCCAAGACACTCAGGCACTGCAAGAAGTCTGGTTAAGACTGACTGCCAATAGTTGTCCCTATGAGTATAATTTTCATATGCACACCAAGTGTTCTGACGGGCAACTGACCCCTGAACAACTGATTGAACAAGCAACAAACATTGGACTCAAAGGACTCGCTATCACTGATCATCATTCCGTTGAAGGTTATAAAGTTGCTCAAAATTGGCTCCAAAGAACATCCCTAGAAACACCAAAGGATAGTTTACCTCATTTGTGGACGGGTATTGAGATAACCTCTAGTTTACTGGATGTTGAAGTTCATATTTTAGGATATGCTTTTGATTCCGAACATCCAGCCATCCAACCTTACCTCACAGGAGAGTCTCGAAGTGGAAGTCAAGGTTTAGCGGTTAATGTCATCGAGGCCATTCATCAAGCAGGAGGAATGGCGGTTTTAGCCCATCCCGAAAGATACCGTCATCCAGCAACAAAAGTAATTCCTGTGGCTGTTGAACTAGGTATTGACGGGGTAGAAGCTTTTTATGCTTATAATAACCCCAAACCCTGGAAACCTAGCCCTCGTCAGACAGAAACAGTATTAAGTGTCAGTTCTTTTTACGGACTATATCACACTTGTGGCACAGATACCCACGGTCCTAACTTATTACAAAGGATTTGAAGTTATGTCACCAAAGATTATGATTAAAGACTTGACAAGGCACTATAAATTAGGGCATCATTGTTAATGCGCATTATTTAAGTAAGTTCTCAACGGAACTTTACTAGGGGCTATAACTCAGTTGGTAGAGTGTCACAATGGCATTGTGAAAGCCAGCGGTTCGAGTCCGCTTAGCTCCACTTCTGCTCTAAAACATCAGAAAATTGTGTTTGTGACTTTACCCATAACTTTGCTGTCCTTTTATCTGAGATTTTTTTGCTTAGAAAGAGTTGGGTAGATATGATCACTTCTGTCTATCTTAACTTTAACGCTCTGTAGACTTAGACTAGAGAGTTAGTAGATATCATCCTAGAGGAACATAGATTTTGGAAACTTACGAATTTGATGTGGTCATTATTGGCGGTGGACCGGCTGGGTGTAGCTGTGCCTTATATACCTCTCGTGCAGATTTTAAGACAGTCATTCTAGATAAGAATCCAGCAGTGGGAGCCTTAGCAATCACCCACAAAATTGCCAACTATCCGGGAGTAGCAGGGGATATTAGTGGTGATGGTTTGCTAGATGTCATGCGAGAACAAGCTATCTCATTTGGCACTACCTATCAAAGAGCGCAGGTGTTTGGTATTGACGTGGAAGGCCCACTAAAAAAAGTTTATACCCCAGAAGGAACTTTTATGGGACGAGCGTTGGTCTTGGCTACAGGAGCTATGGGAAGAACCTCTTCCCTACGAGGGGAATCGGAGTTTCTGGGCCGGGGTGTTAGCTATTGTGCCACCTGCGATGGTGCCTTCTATAAAGAGAGAGAAGTGGCTGTATATGGACTGAATACTGAGGCAGTCGAAGAGGCTCAATTCTTAACTAAATTCGCTTCTACTGTACACTGGCTCACCAATAAAGAACCAGAACTAGAAGATACTCATGTTCAACAATTACTAAGTCAGCCTAATGTGAAACACTGGAATTTTACCCGTTTGCTTCGTGTTGAAGGTAATGAAGCAGGGGTCACCAATATTTTGATGAAAACAAAAGGAGGGCCAAAAGAGTCTTCTCTACCAGTAGAGGGAGTTTTTGTCTATCAAAGCGGTTCCAGACCAATTACAGATTTTGTCAGTCCTCAGATCGAATTCTACGACAATGGTGGGGTTAAAGTAGATGACATGATGGCAACCAATGTGGACGGAGTTTGGGCTATTGGTGACATTCGCAATACCCCGTTTAAACAGGCAGTAGTTGCCGCAGGAGATGGCTGTATTGCCGCAATGTCTATCGATAGATTCCTTAATAAACGTGAGGGTATTAAACGGGATTGGGATCATTCGTAACTACGAAGATTTTTATCTAGGGAGCGTAAGACCCTCACGTCCCGTGAAGGGATGTAAGCGGATTTAGTTTTACAATTTAAGCTATTGCTTTGTAAAAGTTGTGATAGGATTAGTATATCAACATAAGCATCTCTGTCGAAATGCTAAATCTAACTTACAACTACAAGTTACAGCCAACGAAAAAACAAATAGAAGTAATTGAACAGAATCTAAATGTTTGTAAGTCTGTTTGGAATTACGCTCTCTATATTAGAAAGCTTTGGTTTAACTCTCGTAGTTGCGAGATAAACAAATGTTCACTTTACTCTGAATATATTGTTGAACCATTTGAATATCCGCGCTTACCATTTTCAATCTACTGAGTTAACCAAGGCAAAAAAGACTAATCCTTTGCTTAAGTCAGGTAATGCTCAAGCTATGCAGCAAACATTGCGGAAATTAGATAGAGCATTTAATGACATGAAATCTAAAGGAATGGGTTTTCCTCGATATAAAAAGAAAATGAAGTCTTTTAACCTAATTAGCAATAAAATTGAATTAAATGGCAGTTACCTCAAGATACCTTTGCTTAAAAATATTAAGTTAAAGAAATCCAGGGATATTCCTGATGGGTTTAAGATCAAACAAGCCCAAATCATAAAAAAAGCATCTGGTTATTATGTTAATTTGATGATTGAACTTGATGTTGATGTACCATTGCCTAGTCCTCATGGTCACGCATTAGGGTAGCTAATAGAAGGAAAGATTATCATTTCAAATTATCTCATCAACTTTGCCAAGAATCAGGAATGATATTTGTAGAGGATATTAACTTCAATTCATGGTCTAAAGGTATGTTTTGTAAACAATCATTAGATATGGGAATAGGTCAATTTTTCACTATACTAGAATATGTTTGTAGTCAAACAGATACATATTTTGCCAAAGTTGATAAAGATTACACTTCGCAAATTTGTCCTAATTGTGGAACACATACAGGGAAAAAAGAGCTAGATGTAAGAGTTCATAAATGTCTTGAATGTGGCTATGAACAAGATAGAGACGTTGCAGCTTCATTAATAATAAAACAAAGAGGTTTAGAGCAAACTGCGGTGCAGCTCGGTCTTGGGGGAAACCCCCAAGACCGAGCTGCACCAAGACGCGGTCGGTGCGCCCGTGGTTAAACAGCCCAGTAATGGCGGTCTGACGGGGACTATTTCAGTAGTCTAGTTAAGAGTCTATATGGGAATCCCTCGTCTTTCAGCGAGGGAAGTTCAACAACTAAAATGTCAAAAGAAGTCCCCAACTGTAACGGAGTTTAGTTAGGGTACCTCGGAGGTTTTAATAGTAGTGGGCGATACTGGATTTGAACCAGTGACAGCCTGCTTGTAAGGCAGGAGCTCTACCGCTGAGCTAATCGCCCTTACTCATGCTTTGTTATCGTAACACATCTATCGGAAAAAGCCAACCTTTTTTATTTTTTCGGGAAACTTCACAACCAATAACCGTCTTTGAGAATAACTGATAACTCATAACTGATGATCATGCCTTCTGGCCGTACTCACGATCGCATCACCTATCTTAGTTTACCTCCCTTGGCGGTCATAACCTATATTCTCACTCGTCAATGGGAATGGCTATTATGGTTTAGTGCTGCGTATTTATTCAGTGGCTTAATGTTTGGTCCTGACTTGGATATTTATTCTATACAGTATAAACGTTGGGGGATGATACGCTGGGTTTGGTTCCCCTATCAGTCTTGTTTAAAACATCGTTCTTTTTTCTCTCATGGGTTAATCGTAGGAACGGTGATACGAATTATTTATATCTTCATTATTGTTTTGATTGTAGCTATTTTTGTAATTGCGATCGCTCAATTCATTTGGGGGTTTAATTGGAATTGGCGTGAGGTTGCAGAAACTAACTTTCAATTGCTAAAAAATCAATATTTAGGGGAAGCACTTATTACCTTTATTGGGTTAGAATTAGGTGCCATGAGTCATAGTATAAGTGATATTGTTGTTAGTCATTTTAAACAGTCTCAGAAAAAGCCAAAAAAACGGCGTTATAAGCGAAAAAAAAAGTAGAATGTTTAAAAAAATACATTCTACCTTTTTCAAATTACCATTTCAAGAGATTAAATTGTTCCATGTCTGTTGTTTCGCGGTTACGATAAATTGTTAAGACAATAGCTAACCCAACGGCTGCCTCTGCTGCTGCTACAGTAATCACAAATATGGTAAAAATTTGACCTTTAATACCAACAGGATCAAGAAAATTAGAAAATCCCATTAAGTTCAAATTAACTGCATTTAACAGTAATTCAATAGACATTAAAACTCTCACTGCATTGCGACTGGTCACTAATCCATAAATCCCAATACAGAAAAGTGCAGCGGCTAACAGTAAACAAAACTCTAAACTTATTTCCATAATACCTCAAATTTTTACAAAATAAATAACAGTAAAATTCAATTTTCTACGATTCAGATGATTTAGAAGCAGACAATTCTCTTGATTCTAGTTCACTCAATTTTTCAGGCAGTTGTAATGAAGTGATAACACCATCTTCCGTTGGTAAAGTATCGGGAATAAAGTCACGACGTGCTAAAACAATTGCTCCTACCATTGCCATCAGTAAGAGAACAGATGCCAACTCAAAAGGCAAGAGAAAATCGCTAAAGAAATGTTTACCAATTTCGACAACAGTATTTTCAATCAACCCCGGAGCATTACTTTCTATGGACCAAGGGGTTATCAAAACCATTGTCCCTAATAGGGCAAAGAGTCCTGCACAAACTAAAGCAGTTGCTCCACGACGTATCCAGGGTGTAGGTATGCTGGAATAATCTTGTTTTTTATTAACCAACATGATAGCAAACAAGATTAAAACATTGACTGCACCTACATAAATTAATACCTGTGCAGCAGCTACGAAATCAGCATTTAACAGGATATAAATCCCCGAAATACTGATAAATACTCCTCCCAATAAGAAGGCAGAATAAACAATATTTTCCAGCAAGACCACACCTAAAGCAGTGATGATAACTAATCCTGCTAAGATGGCAAAGGAAATAATTTGGACTCCTTCAGCTAAATTCACGCTTATTGACTCTCCTTTTTTTAGTGAATAATGGATACATCTGTAACACAAGCAGACTTCGAAAAGCTCAGTACAAGTCCTCATTGTACAGGCTGGAAGCCCATGTTACCGTAGTTGAAAGTTGACAAAAAATTGTTTATTTTTTGGACAATTTTCCGTCAACTACCTATTAACTATGAAGAAGAGTTGGCTTCTTCAATAATTTCCTCAGGGCGTTTACCGGGTCGTTGACTTCCTGGGGGTAAATCATGAGGATCTAGCACACCTTTGGGTAAATAATTTAACTCCCTTAACGGTGTTACCATAGGATCTTGGGTCACTTTATAAGGCAAGCGTCCCAGAGCTACGTTATCGTAATTTAGCTCATGGCGATCGTAAGTAGCTAGTTCGTATTCTTCTGTCATGGATAGACAGTTTGTGGGACAATATTCCACACAATTACCACAGAAAATACAAACTCCAAAATCAATACTATAGTGCTTGAGTTCTTTCTTTTTACTAGCCTTATTAAATTCCCAATCAACTACAGGAAGATTAATGGGACAAACTCTCACACAAACTTCACAAGCGATACACTTGTCAAATTCATAGTGAATTCTACCCCTAAATCTCTCTGAGGGAATCAATTTTTCGTAAGGATATTGTACAGTTACCGGACGACGACGCATATGGTCAAAGGTTACAGACAAACCTTGACCAATATATTTGGCTGCTTCGATTGTCCCTTTAGCGTAATCGCTAACTTGTTTGAGCATACTAAACATGATGTTTATTCCCTAATTTCTTAACAACAAAAATTAACCGCCGAATGCCACAGGAAAGGCTAATTTCAAGGCAGCCGTTAATAGGAGATTTACCAGAGAGACAGGTAAGAGAAATTTCCAACCTAAATCTAATAATTGGTCAATGCGCACACGGGGAACGGTCCAACGCATGAGAATGGCAATAAAAATGAGAAAATAGGCTTTCAACACGGTCATGGTAATACCTAAAGAGGCTGTGATCACCTGTAACCAAGAACTATCTTGACTCACTCCCAACCATCCGGCTAACTTATCTAAGGGAATAGGAGACTCCCAACCCCCTAAGTAGAGGATGGCAAAAACTAAGGCCGATAATACTAAGTTAACGTATGAACCTAGATAAAAGAGAGCGAATTTCATGCCAGCGTATTCCGTTTGATACCCGGCTACAATTTCTTCTTCTGCTTCGGGTAAATCAAAAGGTAGTCTCTCACATTCAGCTAAAGCAGCGATCCAAAAGATGAAAAAGCCCACTGGTTGCCGCCAAATGTTCCAGCCCAAAATACCATATCCCGATTGTTGTTCTACAATATCGATGGTGCTGAGGCTATTGGACATCATGACAACTGCTAATACAGATAAAGCCAGAGGAATTTCGTAACTAATGGATTGTGCAGCAGCCCGTAAACCTCCCAAGAGAGAATACTTGTTATTAGAAGCATATCCCGCCATTAGTAGTCCAATAGGTACGACACTGGATAAGGTGATCCAGAAGAAAATACCCACATTTAGGTCAGTTACCACCAGATTTTGTCCAAAGGGGACAATTAAATAAGAAACGAAGACGGGAAGTACCACTAAAACTGGTCCCAAGGTGAATAACCAGGGATCGGCTTTAGCAGGGATAATATCTTCTTTAAAGACTAATTTAATGCCGTCTGCTACTGGTTGTAATACTCCCAAAGGCCCGGCGTATTCGGGACCGATGCGTTGTTGGGCAGCAGCAGAGATTTTTCTTTCTAACCAAACTACCACCAAAACCCCTACCGTTGCGGCAATAATCATTAAAAATGAGGGTAAAGGTATCCAGAGGGCTTTTGCAGCCCCGTTGGGTATGCCTAAGGCTGTTAGAGACTCGATAAAACGTGCTTGTAGGTCGATTCCTGAATTCATTTTGTTTAAGACAGGTTATTAAGTTCAGATCGTTGGCTTCATTGCTTAGTATATCGCTGTCTGTGGGATAGTTTGGTCAGTTTTACCTTAATTACTGAAATTAAATCTTAACCATTAGTCTAGTGCTATGGTTTTTTGATTTAACTATTGCGCAACAGAAACAATCACTCAAGAAGACTCTTTGTGAAGATTTAGGAAAAATTTTATATTTCCACATCTGGTGTAGTAGTACAGGACAATTAGTCATTTTACAAAAGTTAAAACACCATATATAGTGCTATTTCACCAAGACCTTACTACACATAGTGTTGAGGAAACAGCCCGAGAGTAGCTTAATTTTGAAATATGTCATATTATAAATTTAGCGATTCACCCTATGTCTGAAGTTAACTGTATTATAATGCAGAAAGACTAACCATGACAGAGGAATGTGTCGTGAGATTTGAATTTAAAAAGAAAAAAATAGAAGCACTTTATACCGAGGAAAAAAATGCTCACAAATATCCCGATGTCGTGGTGGACAACTTTTTTGATATTATGTCAGTTATCGATGCAGCAGAAAATGAACAAGAATTATATGCTTTAAAAGGACTGAGGTTTGAAAAACTATCAGGAAAAAGAGGAAAAGAGGGACAAAGCTCTTTACGTTTGAACAATCAATGGCGTTTAATTGTAGTAATTAAAAAAGATGCTCAAGGAAAGTATATTCTGATTATTGATATAGAAGATTACCATTAATAGGAGGAGGAGAACTATGGGGAACAATTTAAAAGCTGCACGAGTTAGCCAACCTGGACGAATTCTTAAACGAGAATTAGAAGCTCGTGGATGGACTCAAAAAGATTTAGCTAACATTATGAATCGTCCCCCTCAAGTTATCAATGAAATCATAAAGGGAACGAAACAAATTACACCCGAAACTGCCATAGAATTATCTAAAGCATTCGGAACATCAGCAAAATTTTGGCAAAACTTAGAAGCTAATTATCAACTTTTTTTAGCAAAAAAGCAGGAAAGCGACTCTGATATTCAGCGTCGGAGTCGTTTGTACACTATTGCTCCTGTTACCGAATTAATTAAATGTCAGTGGATTAACCCAACTGACTCTTTAGATAAACTAGAACAAGAAATTTGTGATTTCTTAGGGATCAAAAATACTTTACAAGAACCAGTTTTAGGGGCTAATTTTCGTCATAACCATCAATTAAATCCTGAATACACATCTTTGATTGCTTGGAAAAGGCGAGTTGAGTTTCTAGCTAAACAATATCAAGTTGCAGACTTTAATCTTGAACAATTTAAGCTAGAAATTACTAGGATACTCTCTTGTGCAGAGGAAGAAGAAATGATTACTAGAATTCCCAAAATATTAGAAGAGTTAGGTGTTTATTTTATTATTGTTCCTCATCTTAATAAAACCTATCTTGATGGAGCAACATTTCCTATTAACGATAATCCTGTGATCGCTCTGACATTAAGATACAATCGCATTGATTCTTTTTGGTTTACTTTAATGCACGAAATTGGGCATATTGTTGCAGAACACGAAGGAATTTATTTAGATAATTTAACAGATTTAGAAGACAATAAAGAAGAAGTGGAAGCGAATACATTAGCTAAAAATTGGCTGATTACTCCTGATACTTTTTCAAATTTTGTTCAAGAAAATCAACCTAAGTTTTCAGGAAAAGTGATTAGTGATTTTGCTAAAACTCAAAAAAGGCATCCTGGTATTATACTAGGCCGTCTTCAGTCTGAAAAATTAGTTGATTATAAAAATTTGCGTAAATATTTAGTTAAAGTTAGCCCTTATTTATCTAATTGGATAGATAATTGATTAACACGAGTTTATTTATTATAGTCGTTAGGAGTTTCGCATTGACAGAAAATCTGAAATGTGCATCCGATATTAAAAGTATCAAGAGATACAATTTTCTGACTCACTCTGGTTTTTGGATGCTTTATTTGCGGTCTCGCTCCGCGAGTGCCTTTGGCAACGCCAATTCCCTCAAACAACGGAATTTCGGGCTTCAGTTGTAGTAATAATGTACGATGCGAAACTCCTAGAAACGTCTCTACAGGAAATCAGTAAATAATTGTAGGGTGTATTAGCATAGCGTAATACACCAAAACCTTTTAATTTTGCTGCCCTGCGGCTTAACGAAGTCAGAAGTCAGAAGTCAGAAGTTGTTTTTGAAACGAGGATTTAAGCCTCGCCTCAAAAACGTTTCGCTTTAAAAAGCCAGGTTTTAGACCCTATTATCTCGATAATAAATTGGTGAGTTAATATCTAAAACAAAAGTTGGCGCTTAGCGCACCCTACTGGATTGTTTCAACAAAAATGGTGGCTTACGATGGATTCTTATATTCTTGTGATAACGTAAATCATAGCCTTCTAACCCACCCTACTTAGTTCCTGGTTGATAAACAATCTCTGAACATTAATATTATGCAATCTTTAACCAAAGCAACCCTAACACTAGATGAGTTTCTCTCCTCTCCTTTAGCTAACGAAAATTATGAATTTTTTGATGGAGAATTAACACAAAAAATGTCACCAAAACGCTATCATTCTCGTGTTACAGTGAAATTATCAAGACTTTTAGATGATTGGAGTGAAAATAAAGGAGAAGTGGGCATAGAATGGGCAGTGCGTTTAAAAAGAGGGGGTAAAGATTGGTGTCCCCTTCCTGACTTATTATATGTTTCTTTTGAGAAGTTAGGTAATATTATTTTAGAGGATGATGCTTGTCCCATTCCTCCTGATTTAGTTATTGAAGTTATTTCCCCTGGTCAATCTTTTAGTGATATCAGTGAGAAAGCAGAAGCATATTTAAAAGCAGGAGTTGATCGAGTTTGGTTAATTGATACACAAGTTAAAAAAATCACTGTTTTTTATCCTGACTCCCCTCCAGAAACCAAACAAGGTAATGATAGTTTAGGAGATGATTTATTGCCCGATTTAAGTTTGACACCTCAATATATTTTTGAAAAAGCCGATTTAATTGATGCTAGTTAAATAAGAATTAATCCGTTTCTAAGATTTCATTTAATTTAGCTTCTGTTAAACCTCTGTATTTCCCTATTATATCTGTTCAGAGACGTTTATGGTTGATCCTTTTAGCATTAAATACTAATTTCTTCTATTTCATCTATCATCAATAATAAATCATTATTATCCTCTTCTAAATCATTAAAATAACTATCATCTGAGAAAAATGATTGATGATAAGGACAATTACTTTGACAAGTTTTATGATGAGGTAAATCAATATTATTTTGATTTACATCCAATAAATAGTTATCGATATTAGTTAATAAATTTTCTAATTGTAGAGTAGTTTTCTGATGTAGCTGCTGATTATATTGAAATGTTAAACATTCAGGTTCATGGGGTATTTTAACAAACCAATAGGTCATAGATATCTGTTCAGGTAAATAATTAGATGTTTCTGCTAGTAAATATAAATATAGTTTTGTTTGCCAATTATTTGCTATTTTTTGCTTATCTTGAGGTTTTAAATAGGTTTTCCAGTCTAAAATCTGTGCTTTATTTTCATGAATAATCAATAAATCATAGATAGCTGTCAATAAATAATTACCTTTTTCTAATGATCGAGAATGTTCTGCTTCTCTCCAAGAGTGGGAACTAAGATCATGTTGTTCATTAACAGAGTTTAATAAAGACTGCACTATCTTTTTTAACTCTTGATCCATATTTAAAATGGAGTCTAAAGGTAAGTCTAAAAAATGTTGCTGCATCAATTGGTGAAATTGATTACCCCAGAGTAAGTTTTCTTGGACATCTGGACTAATAGGTAAACTTAACTGCTCTAAATAAATCCTTTGAAATTGAGGGGGACACATCTCCAAAAGATTTAATTGTCCTTGGGAGAGACGAATTAAAGATTGATTTTCAGAATCATTAATATTATTCATGGGAGTTCAGGAAAATATAGCAATCAGTTGTCAGTTGAGACAATTAAATTTAAGTATTAGATCCCCCCAACCCCCAAACCCCGTCGTTAACTACGGGGTCTTAAGGGGGGAACTAAAGGGGGTATCTCTAGGATCTCATGAATCATTACTGACTGCTATATCTCAATAAAAGACTACAACAAAGTAACCTTATTGTAGAATGTCATGAATCAAAATAAAGAAACTCTAATTACAGTTCTTTCTCTGATCATTACTCTCGGTATTTTAGGGGGCGGATATTGGTTCTTTACTCAGCAACCCAAAGATAATGCTAGTAATCCCCTCTCTTCTCCCACTTCTAACAATCAACCATTGAGTTCTAATACTCCCTTACCTTCCCCTCCCTCTCCTTCTGAGGTTACTGCCTTTACCCCTCCGACAACGGTTCCCCAAGGAACCACCGTTAAGATTGATGGTTCAACTAGCTTGGTATTGGTCAACCAAGCCCTAAAAAATGGCTTTGAACAGCAGTTTGCAGGGGTTCAAGTCTTAACTAATGCTCAAGGTTCAAGCAATGGCATTAATGCCTTATTAGCTGGTAGCATTGATATTGCAGCCACTTCTCGTCCTTTAACCGCCCAAGAACAAGAACAAGGCTTAGTAGCTATTCCCATCACCAAAGATGCGATCGCTTTAGTCGTAGGGGTTAACAACAAGTTTCGCAAGAGTCTCACTTCAGCGCAAGTTAAAAGCATTTTTCAAGGGGCGATCCAAAACTGGTCCGAGGTAGGGGGAGCATCGGAAACCATAAGAGTGATTAATAGACCTTCTGTCAGTGGAACTAGGAAAATTTTTACACAGTTAGTGCTAAGCTCAGAAGATTTCGGTAATACTCCCAATATTACTACTATGGATAGGGATGCAACCACACCCATGTTACAAAAATTAGGAAGTAATGGTATTGGTTATGCTACTTATACACAAGTAGCAAATCAACAAACTGTAAGGACAGTTCCCATTGATGGTTTAACCCCCGAAGCTGCTAATTATCCTTATCAAAGAACCTTATATTATGCTTATAAAAATCCTCCTTCTGAAGCAGTAAAAGCTTTTTTAGGTTATGCCACTTCTCCAAATGGACAACAAATAATAGAAGATTCTCAGTAATAAATAATTAAATGTTAATGATAATTATTCTCTCAATAAAGCTCTAAAATCTTCTTGTTGAAAATGCTTATCAAACGTTAAAATTTCTAAAATTTCTAATTGCCTCATTATTTCCATTGAAGCGCAATCAGTTAAACGATATCCTTTGTCTAACCGTCTTTGATAAAAGTCAAATGCTTGTTCAAATTGTTCCCTCGTTTGAGGAATAATTAGGGTGTTACTATCGTTACGTAAATCACGAGTTAAACGAATGGCTGATTGACGTAAAAACTGTCCTCGACTGCATAAAGCATTGAGTAATTCAGTCAAAACAATTTCGCTAGTAACACCTCTAAAATCACCTAATTCAGCTGTTATATTGATAGCTAAATTGTGAGCATTATCTTGGGTATCTGCTAAAGCTTGTAAATAAAATGTATCTAAAAAAATCTGTTTCATTCTTCCTCATCGTCTCTGGGTGCGCCGTACATATAATGTTCGCCGTTACGGGCAAAATCTCTCGGAAGCTGTTTGTCCCACTCTTCAGCAGGAACAACTTTACCAATTTCTACAATTCTCTGCCAAAAAGGTTTCTTTTGAAATTCGGGGTCATTTTCCAGAGCATCCCATTTAGCATTAAGTTCTTCTATAGATAACTCATTAGTATCAGATTGAGAACGATCATTTAGGCTAGTCATAATTGCTTTTTTGTTTTGTCATAAATACCAGTAATTAATTATAACAAAAAAAGAATTAAGGACAGAAGAGGAAACTTAGCTATAATTAAAGAACATTCGAGCTAAATATGTAAAAATCATAACTTTATTGTCTATGTCTAATGAAATAGAAAGAGAAATTCTTGAAGCAGTACAAAAACGACGTAACTTTGCTATCATCTCCCACCCCGACGCAGGAAAAACCACCCTCACCGAAAAATTGTTACTCTATGGAGGAGCCATCCATCAAGCAGGTGCAGTCAAGGCAAGACGAGATCAACGTAAAGCAACCTCTGACTGGATGGAAATGGAAAAACAACGGGGGATTTCTATTACCTCTACCGTCCTTCAATTTGCCTATCGTAACTTCCAAATTAACCTACTAGATACCCCCGGCCACCAAGACTTTAGTGAAGATACCTATCGTACTCTAGCAGCAGCAGATAACGCTGTCATGTTAATCGATGCAGCTAAAGGGTTAGAACCCCAAACCCGTAAACTGTTTGAGGTGTGTCGTCTCAGGGGACTGCCTATTTTTACCTTCGTCAATAAAATGGATCGCCCCGGACGGGAACCCTTAGAATTATTAGATGAGATTGAACAAGAGTTAGGACTGAAAACCTACGCCGTTAACTGGCCTATTGGGATGGGCGATCGCTTTAAAGGGGTTTATAGTCGTCGTCAAAAGGCTATACACCTGTTTGAACGTCGCTCCCACGGCTCCAAACAGGCTCAAGAAGACGTTATTAAGCTCGGAGACCCCAAAATTGAGGAATATCTCGAACAAGAGCTTTATTATCAATTTAAAGAGGATTTAGAAATTCTCGAAGAATTAGGGGACGATCTCGACTTGGATCAAGTTCATGCAGGGAAAATGACCCCGATCTTTTTCGGTTCGGCCATGACCAACTTTGGGGTACAACTCTTCCTAGAAGCGTTCTTGGAATACGCTCTGAAACCAGAAGGCCGTAACTCATCCGTTGGGGTGCTTGATCCCACTCATCCTGAGTTTACGGGCTTTGTCTTCAAATTACAAGCCAACATGGACCCTAAACACCGCGATCGCGTGGCCTTTGTGCGAGTGTGTACGGGTAAGTTTGAGAAGGATATGACGGTAAGTCATGCAAGAACAGGTAAAACCGTCCGTTTATCCCGTCCCCAGAAGCTTTTTGCTCAAGATCGTGCCTCTATCGAAGAAGCTTATGGAGGAGATGTGATCGGGTTGAATAACCCTGGTGTATTTGCCATCGGTGACACTATTTATAGCGGTAAAAAATTGGAATATGAGGGGATACCTTGCTTTTCTCCTGAAATGTTTTCCTACATTAAAAACCCCAACCCCTCTAAGTTTAAGCAGTTTCAAAAAGGAATAAAAGAGTTAAGAGAAGAGGGAGCAATACAAATCATGTATTCTACCGATGAGTTTAGACGAGACCCCATTTTAGCCGCAGTGGGACAATTACAATTTGAAGTTGTACAGTTTCGCTTGTTAAGTGAATATGGAGTCGAAACCCACTTAGAACCTCTCCCTTATAGTTTAGCTCGTTGGGTAAAAGGTGGCTGGAAAGCCTTAGAAAAAGCAGGACGTATTTTTAACACCATTATCGTCAAAGATAACTGGGGTCGTCCCGTTTTATTATTCAAGAATCAATGGGGTTTACAACAGGTTAACTCAGATAACCCTGACTTAAAACTAGATGTGATCGCCCCAGTTGGTGCCGGTATTGAACCAGAATAATTGTAGGGTGGGCAATGCCCACCTCATTCGTTATTATTAGAGGTAATAAGATGACAGTAAATACTTATCTCAATTATTAATCAATAAGTTTGTCTAAAATCAATTATATAACTAAGTATTTTCTAGGTTATTCAAAATCATTATATTTGAAGCAATTGCCAATAATTACTGAATCAAATTATTTACTCTAATGATAAACTTAGAAGAAGTTATTGAATTAAATTATAATTTTTAAGGATATTTATGATGATTTTGATTATTCCTATTATTCTTGGTGCTGCGGCTGTGATTACTGCTGGAGTTGGAGTTGCAGCCGGAATTGATGGTATGTCTAATATGGAAAAAGCTAAGAAAATTGGTAAAAATTCCGAGTCTAAATATAAAAAAATTTGTAGCTCAGTACAGAAAGATCACAAAAGTACCCAAAATTTAGCAGAACAATACGGTAAACTAAAACTTCAAGTTCAGACTCAAACAATTAAACGTTGCATTACTTTGATTAAACAAATAGGACAAAAAGTAACGAACAATAATAGAATATCTTGGGAAAGTTTTGAAGGATTTTCATTAGAAGAAATACAAGAATACAAAACAGCAGTATTAGAAGCAGAAAAATTAATTACAGGTGGTCTAAAATCCGCTGGGATGGGTGCAGCAGCAGGGCAAAGCGCAGTAGCACTTGTCGGACTTTTTGGAACAGCTAGTACAGGAACGGCGATCGGTGGTTTGAGTGGTGCGGCCGCCTGGAATGCGACTCTTGCTTGGTTGGGAGGAGGATCATTGACTGTAGGAGGAGGAGGTATGGCTTTAGGGGCTTGGATATTAGGGGGTATCGCAGTTGGACCGGCCTTAATGGTTGGTGGTTTTGTTCTTGGAGGAGAGGGAGAAAAAGCTTTAACAAATGCTTATGAGTATCAGAAAAAAGTCAATATTGAGATAGAAAAACTCAAGGCTTATCAAGACTTTCTTGGACAAGTACAACAGCGCATTAAAGAGTTGACTGAACTTGTCAATAACTTAAATAATAAAGCTATTGAAAGTTTAATAAAGCTTGAATTAAGGACTTTTATTACTGAAACAGATGCAGCCGAATTTCAAAGACTTTTACTTTTAATCAAAGCACTTCATGAAATTATGAAGACACCGATTTTAGATAATAAAGGTAATCTAAATCGAAATAAAAACAACTTTAAACAAAAGTATGGTAATCTTTAGAAATAATTACTAAAAATAAGCCGCATTTAGATATGGAAAAATTTATTACCCCTCTTCAATGTTTAAATGATATTGTTACTTCTTGTACGGAGTATTTAAAAATTCAAGAACAAGAAAAAACTAAACGCCAAGAAATTACAACCAGGGAAAAAATCACAATTGCAGAAATTCAGGCAAAACGTGATTTATTAATTAACTCTTTAGAATGTTCATTTGATGAACGTGCTAAAAACTTTAACTCGCTTTTTCAACTGGTTGAGCGAGCAATTGATAATGAGGATAATCAACAACTTAGTTTAGCATTACAAGGCATTATAACATTAGCTCAATCAAGTCCTTTTGACAGTCTTACTGATTTATCTAGGGTAAAAGCTGCACTTGATGATCCTAACCATGTATGGGAATTGTAAACCATAATCTTATTAATTGCTTATCCTTGGTTCCCTGTCCAACTAACCATAATGCGTAGTGCTATAGTGAGCAGGATATGATGCTCACATTCCTATTAGGTTAAAAAAATATGTCTCAAATCAAAACTATAGCAATCAGGAATGATTCATGAGAACTTCGAGATACCCCCTTCAGTTCCCCCCTTAATAAGGGGGGTTAGGGGGGATCATAATTCACTTAATTCTCACAACTGATAACTGATTGCTATATTAAGAATACTAGAGGAAATTCTGAATATTTCAAAACTGTTATAATTTTTGAGGATATACCATTTGATCAACTTTTCTGGCTTATCCAAGTAATATGAGTTCCCTTTCTGGCTCCCCTCCTGGGAGGGGTGGGGGTGGGTAGGGATAGGGCAGGAACTAATTAAACACAAAATTTTTCTACACAACGGACAAACATCTCTACCCCTAACGGCAAAACAGTTTCATCAAAATCAAAGCGAGGATGATGGTGGGGATAATTTAAGCCTTTTTCAGCATTAGCCGAACCCAGAAAAAAGTAACATCCTGGCACTTCTTCTAAGAAGAAAGACATATCTTCTCCTCCCATTGTTTGACATTCAGGGGCAATACCTATAGGGGTTTCTATCACTTCTAAAGCCACGGATTTAACTAAATCAGCCATGTTTTCATCATTAATCACAGGAGGATATAATCGCCAATAATCTAACTCATAGTCGGCTCCGTACCCTTGACAAATACCTTTAACAATATCTTCTATTCTTTGAGCAAAATAACCCTCAAACTCAGGATTAAAATAACGTACTGTGCCACTCATTCTAGCCGTATCAGCAATAACATTTAAAGCCGTTCCTGCGTGTAACTCTCCCACAGTTACTACCCCAGAATCAATAGGATTAATGTTACGAGAAACAATAGACTGTAAGGCATTAATAATCTGTGCGCTAACCACCACAGAATCAACGGTTTGATGAGGCATAGCTCCATGGCCGCCTTTCCCAAAAATGTTGAGACGAAAACACTCAACGGCAGCCATTAATGGACCACTACGAACCCCTATAGTTCCCAGAGGTAGATTATTCCACAAATGTAGCCCGATAATGCTATCTACATCAGGATTTTTTAATACTCCTGCTTCTATCATCGGTTTAGCACCCCCTGGACTTTCTTCTGCCGGCTGAAAAATAATTTTCACGGTTCCTTTGAAGTTTCGACGATGTTTCCACAAATAATAAGCAGTCCCTAATGCGATCGTTGTGTGGCCATCGTGTCCACAAGCGTGCATGGTCCCTTCGTGGAGGGAACGGTAAGGAACCTCGTTTTCCTCATAGATAGGCAAAGCGTCTATATCAGCACGAATAGCTAAGACAGGCCCAGGATGAAAACTTTCAATGGTGGCCACAATTCCCGTTTTAGCGATACCTGTTTCATGGGGAATGCCAATTTTTGTGAGGGTTTGATGGATAAAATCGGCGGTAATTTCTTCTTGAAAGCCCAATTCTGGACGCTGATGTAGATAACGCCTCCATTCTACTAATTGAGCCTGAAGGGTACGAATTTCTAGACGAATCTGTGAGAAATGAACTGAATTTGTTTGAGGAAAGGTAGAAATCATGTTAATCGTGGAACAAGCTTTTAGCTTGTGACAGGCACAATGCCTAATTTTTTGATAATTTTGCTAGATTATTTTGTAGCCAAAGGGCATCTCTTTTTCGGTCGGTTTTTAATTCTAACACACGGATTCCTGTTGATGGCAAGGGACTTAATAATTGTTCTAGTTGTGTCCAATTTTTGATTAAAATATGTTCAACATTATAAGTTGTACACAATTGAGAAAAATCGACATTTTGGGGAGTCGCAAAATATTCTTCAAAAAAAGAATCTTCTTGAGCAATTGGTAACATTTCAAAGATTCCACCCCCATTATTATTAATTAAAATTATGGTTAAATGACCTTGAAAGTGTTTATTAATTAACCAACCATTTGTATCGTGTAAAAGAGCTAAATCTCCTGTCAATAGTACACTACTTTTGCCTTGATAAGCTATTCCTAAAGCAGTAGATAATGTTCCTTCAATTCCGTTTGCTCCTCGATTAAAATAAGGCATTAATTGACGTTCATTCGGCATCCAGAAAAATTCAGCATAACGCACGGGCATACTATTAGCGATAAAGATAGGGGTTTTTTCTGGTAGTTTTTTAGAAAGAATAAAAGATATTTTTGCTTCTAGTAATTCCTCCTCACTTTCAAAGTAGGCTATTATTTTTTGATTAATTATATCATTGTCTGTTTTCCATCTAACTAGATAAGAAATATCTAGTTTTTCAGCTAGTTTATTTGGCTCATACTCCATATCTAAATCAGGAATATTAGCCCTAATATAATGAGTATTATTATGAAGAGGATTAAGATTATCAGGACGATTATCAATCACAAAATATTCTACTTTACTATCCTCTACCCATCCTCTTAATTGCTTACTGGTGGGAAATTCTCCAATTTGAATAACTACATCAGGACGCAATTCATCGGCTAGTTTATCATTACGAAGCAGAATATCATAAGTATTGATTAAATTAGGTAAATCTTGAGCATAATTTCTTAAAGGACATAATGCCTCTGCTAAAATTGGATATTTCAAGAGTTTGGATAAAGAAAAAATTTGCTTGCAGTATAAATCAGGATTATTTGTATTAAAGACACCAGCAATAATAATTCCTTTGGATTGAGAAAGCCAATATTCTAAGTAATTAGATAAATCATATTTAACTAATATTTTTTTATCTCCTTGATAAATATTTGTAAAAAAAACATCAAAATTTATTGTAGAAGATAAAGTATTAATCTCAGGAGTAACAATAGGGGCTAAAGGTTCACGAAACGGGCAGTTTAGATGAACAACCCCCCGATAAGGGACTAAGGTATGATCCCAAGCAGTAATAATAGTTTGTCTGAGATAAGACAACATTTTTATGTCTAGAGAAGGTAAAGATAATTCTGTGTACCAACGGCAATAATTACTGTACAATTTAACTTGATCAATAGTTTGTCCTGCATGACAGTTTCTTAATTCTGGAGGGCGATCGCCCGTAAAATTAATAAAGGAACTTGACTTTCTTTCGCTTCAATAACTGCCGGATAAAAATTTGCTCCTGCTGTACCCGAAGTACAAATTAAAGCAGTAGGAAGATGGGTACGTTTGGCTATTCCTAAAGCAAAAAAAGCAGCCGATCGCTCATCTAAAATGGGGATAGTTTCAATATGAGGATGACGAGCAAAAGCAAGGGTTAAAGGAGTTGAACGAGATCCCGGACAAATAACTGCCGTGGTTAGTCCTAAACGAGATAAAGTCTCTACAATAACAGAAGACCATAAAGTATTAATATTACGAAAATCAAGCTGCATCCTTTATTAACCGGGTAATTATTTGTCTGAGAGTAAAAATAGCACCATAGCGTTTACTACACAAGACTTAGAAGATTATCTTGATTATAAAGTTGATGTAGCAACAGTTAAAGGTTTAACAAAATGTTGGCAGAAG
>Ga0064014_10054_pt1 | contig 58782 bp, 56 predicted proteins | sample CrowatWCoCulture_2_FD_61584 | JGI IMG/M metagenome (GOLD analysis project Ga0064014, IMG submission 61584) | Marine cyanobacteria communities from the University of California, Santa Cruz, USA, analyzing cyanobacterial DNA methylation -... | ecosystem: Host-associated > Microbial > Bacteria >...
TTTTTACTGGAATTGAAAATGATAAGCTAATCAATATTTGTCTAGGTGAGTTACTAATTAATACCTTAATTGCAGAAAATTTTATAAATCCTGACTATATATTTATTCAGTCTTTTGAGTTTGAGAATTTGATTAAATTAAAAACAAAGATTCTGCCAAAATTCTGTTTGAATATTCCCTTGATTCAACTTTATGGTTCTACTATTTTGCCAGCAAAAAATAGTTTTCAATATCCTTATGATATTATTTATAATCATCGAAAAGGGGTGGATATGTTAGAAATTTATGGCTGTTTAATTGATAGTTATAAAAACAGTTTATCCGATAAAATAATAGGATATGGAAACCTAAATAGGGTTTGCTGAAAAAGTTTCTCCAAAATTTATGCCACTTTTGACCAAGAATTTTCTGACGAATCAATAAGTTTTAGTACATAAAAATTGTTTAAAGTATAATCAAAATTAATGAAAGGCGGTTTGATGAGTTCCCCTGTTCTACTATTAGTGAATAAGGACAAAAAAAGCGACAAAAACTGCCTCAGAAGTTTAGAAAGATTGACAACTAAAAATGTAATAGCAATAGATGTAATGGAGGTTTCAGGGAGTTTTGTCATCACGAGATTTAGGCTAAATCTTCGTTTAGCTTGTCCAAACTTTCCCTCAATAGCATTACGGAAGCATTCATCGGAGTGGGCTTGTTTCTTTTCTTCTTCACTGACATTTTTCGGAGGTCTTCCTAACTTCGGACCACTGATTCTTATCCCTCTTTCCTTACACCAATTTCTGTTTTCCCTAGTTCGATAAATTTTATCTACATGGACGGATTCGGGATAATAGCCAAACGTTTCTTTATACTTTTCTACTTGTTCTTTTAAATGACAAGATTCATTGAAGTTTTTCCAACTTATTTTGTCTAGAAACACATAGTTATCTACACAGCTTACTGAGAGTTTAGCTCCAAACTCTATTGGTTTTCCTGCTTTTCCCCTCACTATTGGACGAATATGCGGTTGAGTTAAACTTACAATTCTTTGAGGAACACTCTGGGTCTTATTCTCCCACATTGACTGTTGTTGTTCATAAACTTTTTTGATAGTCTCTAGACAACTTTTCTGTCTTTTACTCAGATTTTCCAGGGAAGCCCCAGCTTGAATTAAGTCTTCTATATTTCCTAAATTTTTCTTAAGGTATTTTAATTGTTTCCCGATAGCTTTTCTTCTTTCTTGATAAGATACTTTTCGTTTTTTAGCTACTTTTAAGTATTCCTTTCTAGCAATTATTCTAGAAGTTCTCGGCTTTTTTCTCAATTTTACTCTTAATGGTTTATAAAGATTATCTATTATTCTTTCTGTCTCAATTCTGGCTTGATTTAATATGCCTAAATCCGTTGGGTATTTGATGTCTGCTGGCGCACAAGTCGCATCTAAAATTAGTTTACCTTTATTTTTTATTTTTTCTCCTTTTTCTTGGAGACAATCCTTTTTTTTTACTTCTTTATCACTCTTGTCTATTTCTCTTTTTACTATTTTTTTATTGATTTTGTTTATCAATTCTCCATCAATTCTTTTCCTAAAATGAACTAGCATTGAAGATTCCAGTGGTGGCTCTTGTTGATAACAATTTAAACCTATAAAGTATTGTAGATAGGGATTTTCTCTAATCTGTTCTATAGTTTCTCTATCACTTGTTCCTAATTTTTCCTTAATAATTAATGTCCCTAATGCCATTCTAAATAGTTTGGCTGGCGCACCTTTTTCTGCTGAAAAAAGTTTAGCATATTCTTCCTCAAAATCATCCCAAGGTATCAACTCTGCCATGATTACCCAACGATTATTGGGGGACAATTTGCCCTCGAAAGGTAATTCAAATTTTTCTGGGGGCGGTAAAGGTTGCTCCTCTTTTCGATACATTTGTTCTTGACCAACAACTGGGAGGTGTTTCTACCAATTATAGCGGTTTGTAGCCGACAAAGCTGATCTTTTTTGCGATCGCGAATATGGGTGTAACCTTTTAAAGAATAGGGTTTTGCTTTTATTCAGCAAACCCTAAATAATCTAGAGAGTTTACAATATATTAGTGAAACTTATGCCGATGGTATTGGTGTTTGGAAAAATAGTATTTTACCTCGTACTTCTATAGATAAAAATAGTAAAATCAGCACAAAATTAACGGGGGAAATAACTTCTTTTGTAGAAAATGCTCATCAAGCAGGGTTATTAGTCCATTGTTATACATTACGTCCAGAAGAAGAGTATTTAACTTTAAATACCGACGAAAAAGTACAAACAATGAGAGAAGAAATTGAACAATTAATGAAGATTGGAGTTGATGGTTTTTTCTGTGATGATCCTGCTACTTGTCTTCAGCAAGTGACAATTAATTATTAATGCTTTTAAAATATCTTTCTATTAATAAAATAGCAACAATATCATCGATAGGACGAGGAGGGTTTCGCATTCCTTGGGGAAGCAGACGCATTAACCCTTGAGGGGATACATTTTCCAATAGCGATCGCGCGCTTCTAGGGTACTATTTCGTTCGTCTATAAGCTCAATGGGAATAGACATCAATAACTCATTATCTAGGCGTTTTCTCCACTGTTTAGAGGTAGTTTGATTACCCAGAACTAACAAGTTAACAGAAAACTGTTTAATGAGAGTATTTATGGTTAAAATAGCTTGGGAAGATTCGATTACTTGATGGTAATAAATATTACCTTTTTTGTCGGTAATAGCAATACCACACTTATCTCTTCCTGGGTCAAAACCTAAGATTTTCGATAGGATTGCTTGATTCATAATTCAACCTCTGTTTCTAAAATAACGTTTCCGTCTCGAATTCCCAATAATATTAGTTGTAGGGGTCCAATAGTTTTGCTATCTTCCATAGCAATAGCTTTTAATTCGTCTAAACCCTCTTCAGATTGCTTAATTTTTTCTATGAAGTCCACAATAGTTTTTAGTCGACCATCTCCCACTTTAATTCCTCCTAAAACCCCAGAACGACGGGCGCGGAACTGAGTAGCAGAGAGTAATAAATCTAACCTTTCTTGGATAATTTCATCGGTTAATTCTAGAGAGTCCATAGAAATAATAGCAATGGTTTCGCCCTGACTAAAAATTTTCTGATTGAGAGCAATATCAGCAAAAACTCTGACTTCTTTTTCTCCTTGAACGTAATTACCAGCAGCAATAATTCTCACAACATATTCTTGTCCATCTTGTAGTGTTTTAAGCAATTGTTGAACCTGTCCTTGAGTAATTTTAACAACTCTTTCATCGGCTTTAATATTTTCTTTTCCCACTAATTCTATGGCTGTTCTATTGGCTTGTCGCAGTAGTTCATCCACCACATCAGTTCCCGCTTTTGGCTCCACTAAACGCACCGCACCAATAGATAAAACTTGACCCCTAACAATAGCAATTCTTCTTTCCCTTAACTCCTGATAAGTTTGATAATACTGCTCTAAAACCGCTACTTGTCTTTGTAAATAACTGGATTCTTTTTCCAATTGTTTTAAGCGAACTTCTCTTGCTCTGAGAGCCTGATCTTTTTCGTCAATAGCTTGATCAAGTTTAGTAATTTCAGCATCTCTGCGATTAATTTCTGCTTGCAAGGTACTCTGTTGTTTTTCTAAACTTTGAAGGCGTTTTTGTCGTTCGTTTAAAGTACGAGTTTGTTCATTAATCTGAGCCTTTCCCTTCGTTAATTCTTCATCTCTTCTACTGACTTCCTGTTTAAGTTGATTGACTTCTTTATCTAATTCTATTTGATCTTGTCTAAGTTGCTTTCTCTCATTGAGTAGGGTCTGAATATCGGCTTTTAATTGAACCGCTTGACTAGAAACAGATTTAAGTTGTTCTTTAGCTTGATCAAAATTCTTATTGGTAGTTTGTAACTTTTGTTCAACACTTTCTTGTTCTTCTTGTGTCTTTTCTAGTTCCTTTTCAACACTTTCCTTATCGTTGCCTAACTCCTCTAAATCAGATCTAGCAATGCGTAATTGTTTTTGAATATCATCCAATTGAAAAAGCCCTTCTCTGAGGGATTTACTAAAAGCTAGTAAAATCCCAAAAGTTAAGGCAGCAATCAAAGTTCCTGTGAAAACAGTTACTATCACGGCGGTTTGTTTGGGGCGTAGGTTGCCAATGGTAAGCCTTGCTTTTCCCACTTTGCTCCCCAAGCGATCGCCCAATGCTGCCACTAAACCTCCTAAAATGAGGATCGATACAATTAGGATATAAGCACTGGTCATTCGCTTCTCGAGTTAACAACAGGGTTAGGCAAATTGCTGAGAGAGGGCAACCGGGTTATGAACGGTAATTTTTTTCTTGTGAATGGAAATCATCTCTTCTTGGCGTAAATCTCCGAGAAGACGGGTTACTGTCACACGGGTTGAACCAATAGCCTCAGCGATAGCCTGATGGGACAATTTTAAATCAATGCGAATCCCTTCGGGAGTCGGTACCCCAAAATCTCGGCATAAGATTAATAAAAAACTGACCAAACGAGACCCCATATCTCGGTGAGCGAGGGTTTCGATCATCATTTCTGTTTGTAAAATCCGTGAGGATAGCCCCTGAAGCATTAAAAGGGACAGATCGGGGTGACTTTTGAGAGCTTGTTCGACTTGTTCTATGGGGGATGACAATAACTCCACAGGGGTAAAGGCCACCGCATGGTAAAAGCGATCCGAGCGTTGTCCCGTAATTAAAGACAGCACCCCGAAGACACTATTCTCTCTCAACAACGCAACAGTAATTTCTTCCCCAGCTTCGTAAACCCGAGAGAGTTTAACCGCTCCTTTTAGCAAGAAATAGACTCTTTCTGCGGGATCACCAGGGAAAAATATGGTTTTCCCCCGATCAAAAGCTTCAACTACAGGGGGATAGGCACCGCCACCAATACGTTGGAAGACGGCTGCTAAAGGTTTATCTTGTGGTACAGACAATTCCATCACACTTTAATACAACACCGAAAAAATAAGGGGACTGACTATAATAATAATGATAATTTTTAGTCCCAGATAAAAACATCACTTTAACGTATCTTCAAAGGTTTTTGCTACATTTTGCTTCACAATATTCTTATTGGGATAATTTATCCTTGCTTCTGTCCCTGATTATAGCCACCATTATCGGATAATGGGGGTTGATTCGGCAGAAATTTTGCCCATTTGTCAAAATAATTATGTTAGATTTAACTGGAAAGAACGCGCTAGTTACAGGAATTGCTAATAATCGCTCCATTGCTTGGGGAATTGCTCAACAACTCCACGCAGCAGGGGCCAATCTAGCTGTTACCTATTTACCGGACGAAAAAGGGCGTTTTGAGAAGAAAGTTCGTGATGTGGTTGAACCTATCAATCCCTCCCTTATTGTGCCTTGTAACGTCCAAAATGAAGGGCAGGTGGAAGAAACGTTTAAGGCCGTTGCAGATACTTGGGGAAAACTAGATATTTTAATCCACTGTTTAGCTTTTGCGGATAAAGATGGGTTAGGGGGTGATTTTAGTGCTATTCCTCGGGACGCTTTTAGTCAGTCTTTGGAAATTAGTACGTTTTCTCTAGGAAATATGGCTAAATACGCTAAACCGTTAATGACAGAAGGAGGGAGTATTGTTACTTTAACCTACTTAGGAGGGGTGAAAGTGATTCCTAATTACAATTTAATGGGAATAGCAAAAGCTGGTTTAGAAATGAGTGTTCGCTATTTAGCTTCGGAACTTGGACCTAATAATATTCGGGTTAATGCTATTTCTGCGGGGCCTATTCGTACCTTAGCTTCTTCTGCGGTAGGAGGCATTTTAGATATGATGCGTCATGTGGAAGAGGTTGCCCCTTTAAAACGTACCGTAACACAGTTGGAAGTGGGGAATACGGCTGCTTTTTTATCTAGTGACTTAGCTAGTGGTATTACTGGTCAAGTTATTTATGTTGATGCTGGTTACGAAATCATGGGTATGGGATGATTTAGTTTAGCCTAAAAACATTAATTTTGTAGGGGCATAATATTATTATGCCCATTACGCCCATTATCGACAGATCATTTAGTTTGAAGTTAACCTTCTTTTGATTAATCTACCCGATCCCTAAGTCAGTGATACTAAAGTTAATGACATCAGTACCCACTCTCCCACGATGGGCAAACTCAAAACTCACTTCCTGGCCAGTTCCAATACCCGATATTTCTTGAAATAAAGTTTGATCAACTTCAGCGTGTTGGGTTCCTTCGTAAGCAGTTACCCCATTATTTCCATTACCCCAGATTTCAATATTACCATTCATGCTTTCCCAACCTAGTACATAAGTATCATTTTCTATGAAAAATCCCGCACTATTCCCAACGTCAGGAAGTTCAAAACCACCATTAATTAATTGTGCTTGAACCTGAGATGCAGAAGCAATAATAGTTCCACAAGCGATCGCCGTAGTTGTAGAACTGAACTTCCCCCCACGAAAAACGACAAAAGCCTTATCTAAAGGTAGTTGTAGCGATTTTTGTACTACCCATTACTGGGTACAATCTCTCTGAAGATTATATGAAGTGGGTTTGAGAAAACTGCACCTATGTAGTTTAATAGTACAGCGATCGCTAAAATCTTGTCAACATATCTCTTTTGTGTCCATGTATGGACACAAGAGAGATGTAGGCTAAAAGCCTTTATAGATAGGGTTTTCAGTCAAAAGTAGTATATATATATGGGGGGGAGTTCAGATATGTCATCTTTAACTATCTTTTTATAACCCTAGTGCTAGGGATATTTGTACTAAAATGAGGTTAACTCTGTAGGGGCATAATAATATTATGCCCAGATCGTTCGGTTTCAACGATGTGCAGGGTTTAATTGATGGTATGCAGGGTTTAATCAATGGTATTCAGGGTTTAATTAATGGTGTGCAGGGTTTAATGGTATTAAACCCCTACGAATAGAATAACCATGAATTAATTTAACCAATTTTCTCCACCTGATAATTTAGATAATTGATAATTAATTTGTTCTCTAATTGTTTTTTTAGAATAAGTGTAAGTCATCTTTAATAAATCATCAGCTATGTTTTCAATTTCCTCTTCATTAACCTTTTCTCTAAGTTGAAGATGCTATTTTAGCCAATTTGAGCTAGAGAGCGAACCGATAAGACTTCATCTTCTCGCAAAGGTTCAACAGTCGATTTAGGAACAATAATAACCTTAATTGATTCTCCTATAGCATTAAATATTTCTAAGACATAACCTTCTTCTTTTCCTGATGGATGAGGGACTTTATCAATTAATGTAGCAATATCTCCTCTTTTTAATCCATATTCAGGAAAGTCTTTGTTTAAAGATACTCTTTGATATAATTCAATCATTGACTTGTTTCTCCTTTTTAGGTTTTAGGGTAATAAATTGAATTCTGTTGTCTATTGTTCGTTTTAACCAAATTGTAATCACTGATAAATATTGAGAATTTACGCCTCTTAAGTTTCCTTCAACTCGATAAAATGTTCCATATTTATTAGTTATGTCTTCTATTGCTTCACTCTTTTTAATAAGGTTATAAATAGCTAATTTCAGTTCTTCTGAGTTATTTTGATTAAATCCTCCTTTTGCTAAAAATTTTGATTTATCATCCTGTTCTCTAAAGACTAACAAATATTGAGTTATTTTATCATCGGGAATAATAACATTAGATGGTAGTTTCATCAATTTAAAACCGTAGGGGCATAATAATATTATGCCCTGATCTTTGAATGTCAAAGGTTTGCAGAGTTGATATTAAGGTTGAGGGGGTTTAATAGTATTAAACCCCTACATGATCTAAACGGTTGAAACCAAAGGATAAGGATAGGTTAACTTATCTAACTGTTGTATCAGTAAACTGAGGAATAAACCGACATCGGTAACGATACCCACAGACTCCACAGAACCGCGATCGCTTAATTTAGTCACTACAGCAGGGTTAATGTCCACACAAACCATTTTCACCCCGGCAGGAGTCATATTACCCACGCCAATACTGTGTAACATGGTGGATAACATCAAAATCATGTCTGCGCCTTGGATTAACTCAGCATAGCGACTTTGTGCATTAATTAAGTCCATTTCTGTGTCTGGTAAGGGACCATCATCACGGATCGAACCAGCTAAAACGAAGGGAACGTTATTCTTAACGCATTCATACATAACCCCTTTGCCGATCGCCCCTTGTTCCACGGCTTGGGCAATACTACCATAACGGCGCACTGTATTAATAACCTTGAGGTGATGACGGTGTCCCCCACTAACTGGGACTCCTCGCTGCATATCTACCCCTAAAGAGGTTCCCATCATCGCTTGTTCAATATCATGAACAGCGATCGCATTACCCCCTAATAAGGCATCAATATAACCGTCTCTGATTAATTTTGCTAGGTGTTGCGCCCCACCAGTATGAATGACCACAGGACCTGCTGTTACGGCAACTTTGCCCCCTTGATCTCTTACTTGGCGCATTTCCCAAGCTATTTGTTCCACCAATAATTCTACCCGACGCTCACTGGAAACCCCGGAACCCATAAAGGTAAACTCTTTTTTCCCGTTGCGTTGCTCCCGATCTTCCGCTTGTCTGACGGTACGAATACCATCAAAGCCAACCATAACATGATCCCCCACGGCGAGATCCCGTAATAACTTACATTCTGCGGTCATTTTCTGGGGATCAACTACAATAGCAGCATCCATGCGCTGATTTTGTACTTTCACCCATTGGTCGTTAACTCTGACTTCTGTGGGATAAATGGTACTCACATAGAAGTCATCGGGGGCAACCCCTGCTTTAGCCACGGTTTCGGTTTTAAGATCACAGACTTCTTGAGGGGGCGCAACGGCACCGAGATCAATAAGTTGTGTCATAATTTCTTCCATGACATCATGATCCGGTGCAGAGACGCGAACTTGTGCTGCTGAGGTGCTTTGTCTTTCTATTCCTAAGTCAAAGTTTAATACCTTGAAACTGCCCCCATTTTCCACAATGTTATCTAGGGCCTTATTCATAATACCAGCATCTAAAAGGTGTCCGTTTAGTTGAATGGTACGACTTTCAACCGGGGTACTAGCATGAACATCTTCTAAAACAGGTTCATTCACCCGTAGGGTTAAACATTTAGCTGCCCCACCTGCTTTGAGAAACTCGGATAAGGGGGTTTGGACTACTTCAAAACCTGCATTATTTAACCGTTGTTGTAAGCTTTCGCTTATTTGGTTCATAATTATGCTTTGGTTAATATTAACCGCGTTACAAGCGAATTTTACGGCATCTGGTTCTTCCACAACAATGCGCTTTTCTTCGGCGATACGCAGTTCTATTAAACGGTTAGAATAGGAGTCAAAAGCGGGGGGATAGTAGAGTAAATAACCGCCAGCGAGGGGACAGAAGCAAGTATCGAGATGATAGAAGCGTTCATCCATGAGACGTAGGGATAATACTTCTGTGTCTAACCATCGCGCTATATAAGGATGGGAGTCTAACTCGGATCTAAAACCATATCCGGCCCATAACCAGCGGCCTTCTCTGTCAAATAAAGCGTCTCCGGCACCTTCAAAGGGTAAGTCTTTGGGCAGTTCAAAAACTTTGAAACCATTGTTGGCAAACCATTCTTTGAAGTAGGGTTCTTCTCCTTGTCTTTCTTTATGATAAAAACGACTGACGATGGCATTATCCCCTAATACGAGTCCTGCGTTGGCGGTAAATACCATGTCAGGCCAGCCTTTTTGGGGTTCCACTAATTCCACGATCGCCCGTTCTTTGATGGCGTTATGTAGCTGGTTCCATTGTTCTACGGAGCGATCGCGGGTTGATTTATGTATATTCCCTTCCATCCAAGGATTAATCACATAATCTACATCATAGTGGTCTGGGGCGCACATTAAAATACGAATCTGATCTGCCATAATAGTCTTCAATTAAGCTAAATTTAGATATGTTCGTCGATGTTATCCAGTTTGTCGCCTCCTCACTGATACTGAATAACCCAACTTATCATCATACCCTGAATTTGACCGCAGAAGTAGGGGTCAACGGCCGTTGACCCCTACAACATCCATTTGTGGTAGTGACAGGTTATAACCATAAGGTGGGTTAGACGGCTAGAATTTAGGCGATCGCAGGAATCTAACAGTACGTCATGAATCTAAAACTCTAGAGTTGGGTATTGTCTCCATATCATTAACAGCTTAAAGTAGTAATATATAATGATAAATGATAATATTTAACATAAAAAAAGATGCGCTACAAAGTTAGATTACAAGAGAGCGAAGAGGGATATGCAATCTGGTGTCCTAGCTTACCAGGATGTTGGTCCCAAGGTGAAACAAAAGAAGAGGCAATAGAAAACATTAAAGATGCGATTAAAATCTATTTGGAGACAGTTGAAGAATTGAATAAGGATACTGAATCTCTTTATGTAGAAGTGGGGTAATGATGCCTAAACTTCCAGGAATCAATCATTTAAGAGCAATTAAGGCTTTTGAAAAAGCTTGTTTTCAAGTTATTAGACAAGGTAAACATATTTCTATGAGTAATGGCGATCGTGTTATTGTTATTCCTAGAGCAAATCCAATTAATGCTTATACGATGGCTGGAATTATTAGTGATGCTGGATTAAGTATTGACGAATTTAAACAACTTTTATGACTTATCATCACGAGTATTATTTTCCGCAATAAACTCTCAGAAAAGGTGAGCAGCGATCGCTAATCTTGTAGCGATCGCTATCAAATCAATTAAACTAATTCAACATGAGAATCATCTCCTACCATAAATCTTAAAGCTTTTGGTCGTTGAGGTGCCATTTCTAATTTAGCCCTTTCTCCAATCAAACTATCAACAATTCTTTGATCAATTTCTAAAATTTGTGCGCTTTCTAATAAAACACTGTGTTCAATGTCTGCATCAACTAAAGTGCATTTATCACCAATACTGGTATAAGGACCAATAAAACAATTTTCAATGTGACAATTTTCCCCAATAATAACAGGACCGCGAATGGTACTATTAATAATTGTTGTGTTCCCTTTTATATTTACCCGACCACTTATTTTACTCTTATCATCAATATTTCCTGCTTTATCTATGGTTAAATTGGTATCTAAGATAATACGATTTGCCTCTAATAAATCGTCCTTTTTCCCTGTATCTAACCACCAACCTTGTAGTTGTACTGATTCAACGATTTTATCGCTATTAATTAGTTCTTGAATGGCATCGGTAATTTCTAATTCTCCTCTAGGTGATGGTTGAATATTATCAATAGCTTGATGAACAGCAGGAGAGAAGAAGTAAACCCCAACTAATGCCAAATTTGATGGTGGGTTTTTGGGCTTTTCAACTAACTTTAATACTCGTCCTTTTCGTCCACCACAGCTACACCAAAAGCGGTAGGATTAGAAACAGAACGTAACAAAATTAATTCGTCCAAGTGCTGATTTTTAAACTTATCTAAAAAGACATTAATATCATCTTGAATTAAGTTATCTCCCAAATACATAATAAAGGGAGAATCTCCTAAAAAGGGTCGTCCTATTTTTACCGCATGGGCTAACCCTAAAGGTTCGTCTTGTAATATATATGTAATATTGGCTCCAAACTGTTCGCCTGAGCCAGTTTTTCTCCGTATTTCCTCCCCTGTTTCGGGACTAATAATAATACCAATTTCGGTAATTCCTGCCTTGACAATTGACTCGATTCTATACCATAAAATAGGTTTATTGGCAACAGGTACTAATTGTTTTGCACCTGTATGGGTAAGGGGTCTGAGTCTGGTTCCTTTTCCACCGGAAAGAATTAATGCTTTCATGATTGTATTTAGTAATTGTGTTTAGAGGATAAGATTTTGCCATGCTTAACTTAGTTTATCACTTTCAGGAAATTTCCAAGCATCTACCCTTCTATTGATTAACTCAAATAATTTTTCATTTTCTTCTTCATAAACTTTATAGAGTTTTTCAATTACTTCCTTGCTTACTGAATTGGACTTTGGATAAAAAAAGTTTGTTAGCTTATATTTTACGCTAAACTAAAATCCCAAAATATCGGCTCTGTATCAGTCAATAAAATTGGCTGACAAATAGGGCTAATCTATAGATTCTGAGGAAAACTAAGGAGCTTTTAAGTTTTCAGTTGATTTTTTGCTCCCTTTCTTGATAACATCATGACGAGTTCGTGGGGCTTTTTTGTAACCTTTAATACGTCCGGAAGAAAAACCTCGACGTTTGGGAAATTTGGCGAAAGTCCCCAAGGTCGTAATTATTCTTGAAAAGTCTCTTTGAACTAGACTAATGCAGCTTGGCGAAAGTAATCCACCAGATTTTTACAGAAACTTTCGTGACTAGCCACGACAATGTGTTTCAATGAAACTAACGGAAGAATCTCGAAGTTGATGTCCATGATAAAAGCATTGCCAATTAACCTCTCCAACCTACAGAAAACAGTACTCCAACAAATAGTGAGAGGGACAACAAACCCCTATCGCCTTGTTAGACGAGCCAAGCTAATCTTAGCCGCAGCATCAGGAGAGAGCAATAGTTCGATTAGTCGAAGATTAGAATTAGACCGAGTACAAGTGCGTCAGTGGCGATCGCGATGGTTTGAGGAGAGAGAAAAACTGAGTGCCGCCGAAGAACAACAGGTAACGGAGAAAGCATTAATGGTCTTGATCAAAGGAATTTTAAGCGATCGCCCAAGACCTGGAACAACAAAATCCTTTACGGTCGAACAAGTAGTCCAGATTGTAGCGATCGCTTGTGAAGAATGTGAAAAATCAGACAGACCAGTGAGCCATTGGACACCTTCAGAGTTGGCGGATGAAGCCATAAAAAGAGGAATTGTCGAAAAGATTTCCCCCCGTAGTGTGGGGCGTTTTTTAAAAAGAAGCGACATTACAACCACATCTCGTTCGTTACTGGTTAAATGCCAAAATTGATGATCCCTTAAAATTTAAAAAGCAAGTCAAATATATCTGTGAACTTCATCAAGAAGCTAAAACTTTGTTAGAACAAGGAATTCATTTAATTAGTACAGATGAAATGACAGGGATTCAAGCTCTTGAGAGATTATTTCCGAACAAAAGAATCAAGAGGAAAAGTTGTTAGTCCCTCTATTGGACCGACAAGAACAGAACAAGATTTTTCTGAACATATCCAGAGAACGATTAAGATTGATGAAAAAGCAGAATGGATTTTTATTGTAGATCAACTCAACACTTATAAATCGGAAAGCTTAGTCAAATTAGTAGCAGAAAGCTGTGAAATTACTATTGATTTGGGGAGAAAAGGAAAGGAGGGAATTTTGCAATCTATGGACAGCAGAGCAGATTTTTTATCAGATGAATCTCATCGAATTCGCTTTGTTTATATTCCCAAACATACATCGTGGCTTAATCAAATTGAGTGTTGGTTTTCGATCTTAGTCAGGCGTTTACTTAAAAGAATTACTGTCCGTTCAACTGAAGAACTATCCCAAAAAATTCTCAATTTTATTGATTACTTTAATCAACATTTTGCTAAGCCGTTCGTTTGGAAATTTAAGGGCTTTAAAGATCATAAGTGACTGGTGGATTATTTTTGCTAAGCTTCACTAGGGGTGATTTTGATGGATTTATTAGTCTTCAAATACTGTTCCCAATCACGGGGTAAAACCACAGCTAATTTTCTGGCAGCCCACAAATTTACATAAGAAAGAAGTGTTAGTTTAAACCAATTTTCTTCATGATGTACATCGGGAGTTAAATAAGATGTCATCAATAATCTTTGTTTACCAAATCGAAAAAGATGTTCCATGTCATAACGTTGTCGATAACACTGATAACAATCAACTAAACTTAACTCATCGCGCCGAGAACCAATAACAATAAGCCACATAGGTTTCCAAATACTATTTCTTTCTTGATCTCTGACAACAATCTGGAGTAAAGTAAAGGGGTGATTGTTCATTTTATAGTTTTTAGTTCCTCTCATTAACATCTGTTTCCATCCCGAAATAGTCACTGTTAATTGACGACCTTTTTTCGTTGTAAAGGGAACATGATGAACTTCATCAGGTTCAGTCCAAGTTTGGTCATCTTTAAGGTCAAATTTATCCCCATCCCAACGGGGATGTCCCGAAGTTTTGGCTTGATTTGGGTCCCGAATAAATTGACGATAAAAAACTCGGTCACTTCTAACTCTTGTAATAGTAACTACGTCTTCATGCTTAACTTGTTCCCCAATAAAATCCTTTTGGCTGTAGTCACTATCAGCCACTAAGACAGATAATTTATCAGAAAATAAAGAACTTTGCCAGATTTTTTTTAGTTGTTGATTGCCTTGATTTACTCCTTTATGTTTAGAGGGGACTCGCTCTCCTGATAAGGGGACAGCCCAAGGGACTTTTTCTGTGTCTATTTGGTCAGGTAAAGCGCAGACAACGGAATAACAATGTCCAATATTAATGGGTTTATTTCCCTTAATTGGATTGGGGTAATGAATAAAGGTTTTATCCGCTAACGTTTCGGCAAACCGTCGTGGACAGGGAGTTGTGTCAATACCAAATAAGTTATAATGTTTTGAAGTGGGAGGAATTGTTCTCGATACCGCTGAAAATAAAGTCTCAATTCTCTGTTCATAATTAGGGTCAGTTTGAGTGGGTAAAAACTCTTGAATTCCTCTATATAAACTGTTATAATCTCTTCTAAATAAAGGATTGAGAGACAATTCAACGACTGAGTGAGCTTGTTGGTTACTGGAGAGGGCATCGAGTAATTCTATAATAGTTTCTTTTCTAGCTTTTAGTCCTTGGAAGAGGTTAGACCTCCACACCAGGAATTCCTCGACAGACGTAGCCGTTTCATTTTTGGTCATTTTTGAAATTTATTACCTTATAAATTAGCGGAATATATACGCTAACATCAAAAGAGGTTGTTTGTTACAGTTAAGGCTAATGTCATCACATTCCGAACTTAAGACCAGTCAAGATGTCCACCTGAGAGCCAAACAAATTAAGAGTCTAATTCGCTCTCTTAAACAGAAAATAAAGAAAATTGAACGGGAAGGGGAAGTAGCACCAGCTAATTGTCATATTATTCGTTATCAGGTTAATGGAAAGGGAACAATCTACTGGTATTATAAACTACAGGCTGCTGAATCAATTTTTCCTATGGCCACTAATAATGAGAAAAAAACCAAATATAAATATTTAGGACGAGCCGGAAGTTCTGCTCATATTGATGCTGTAGAAAAACTCACTAGAAGAAATCTCATTGATGAATTAGAACGAGTCATTCAATCTCTAACTGAAAGCTACTTAGATATCTATATTGGAACCGAAACTGAATGAAGCTATTTAATATTTAAAATCCCCTAAAAAGATGGAAAGAGAGTTTTTAAAACCACCTTAATTCTCTATTTTAGCTCTGGAGACATGTTTAGCGTAAAATTTACGCTAACAATTGTTTTTTATCCAAAGTTCAAAGGTTTGGGGGCAAAAAGTAAAGCAACATTAATTAAGTTGCCAATACTGGTAATTTTGTTGCTTATTTTCAACAGCTATTGCAGCTAAATAATTATTTTCAGGTGTTAGATAAACTAGATTATAGTTATTTGGATTTGACTCTGGTAGTCTAATAAATTTTCTCGGTTCATGGGGAGATATTTCTACTTTTTCTAATCCTCCGCTTATTCCTTTACCAATGGCTTTTAAATACGCTTCTTTACCTGTCCAAAGTTGAAAAAACTCTCTATCTTGTTCTGCGGATGGTAATTTGCTAATTTGTTCAAATTCTTTCTGAGAAAAAAAACGTTTAGCTAAATTTTCCGCCTCTGCCATAGGGCGCATATATTCTATATCAACTCCAATCAAATTGTGACAAGTTATCCCATAAATTGCTATATTTTCTGAATGAGATACATTAAATTGTAAATTGATTTTATTGATATTATCTAAGAGTTGTGGTTTCCCATAAGCATTATATTGAAAGTCTATTTTTTGGGGTGAAATCCATAAGTAAAGACTTAAAATTCGTCTTAAGCTACTCCTAGCTATAGTAAATCTTTGTTGATGTTTTTCAAAACGAAATCTTTGGGCTTTAATTTTTTCTTCTTCGTTTAAAATATCGAAACTTTCTTTAAAATCGATGGCTGATTGTTCTAGATGTGTTTTCCAGATATGAATTTCTGTGGCGTTAATTTTTAGATTTTTAGGAGGATATTTCCAGGTTATATTCATAATTTGATATTTCTTATACCATGTTAACATAAAGTTGATAACTAAGGTCAACCAATGGCTAAATTAAAGCGAAAAGTAGTCCCTTGATCAACTTCGCTTTCGACTTCAATTTTTCCTCCTTGTAATTCTACCAAACGACGGGTAATAGCTAGTCCAATACCAGTTCCTCCAGAATACCGTGAACGGGACTTATCGGCGCGCCAAAATCTTTCAAATACATAGGGTAAATCTTCTGGTTTAATTCCTATCCCTGTATCAATAATTTCCACCCAAACTTGTTTATTTTCTGACCATGCTTTAATAGTAATAGTTCCTTTTTCTGTATAACGAATAGCGTTACCAATTAAATTAACTAATATCTGTTCTATGCGATCGCTATCTGCTAAAACTGGGGGTAATTCTTGGATACATTCTAATTTAATAGTTGGTCCATAATCCATAATCTGATCTGCAAATCTTTCTACTAAAGAAGTTAGTAAAGGAAGAATATTTATGGGATATAAACTAATAGAAAGATAACCTGCTTCTGCTTTAGAAAGTTCTTGGAGATCATGAATTAATCTCTCTAGTCTTCTGGTTTCTTTGACTAAGTTTAAATATAGTTCGGGAGAACCTTCTATAGAACCGTTAGCTAGTTCTTCTAAATACCCTCTCATAATAGTTAAAGGAGTGCGTAATTCATGGGTCATATCACTAATTAATTCTCGTCTTCTTGTCTCTACATCTTGTAAACTACTGGCCATAATATTGAAGCTTTTTCCTAATTGATTCCATTCAGGGATATCACTATCCGGCATTCTTTCTTCTAGATATCCTTGCCCTAATTTTTGGGTAATTTCTTTCATTTGATTGAGGGGTTTCATAGTACGACGAGAGACAATATAACTAACACCTCCAGCAGCACTAACTCCGAAAATAACAGACCAAAATGCACTATTATTCCAGGCGGTTTCAAACCCTCTTACTAAATATGTTCTAGCAGAACGAACGGTGAAAAATCCTTGTTGTTCTAACTTTTCTAAGCGAACAACAAACATTCTAGGGGAGGAAACTTTGGCAATACTAATAAAACTTCCTAAACCGACAAACATCACTAATAAATGGGATAAAAACAACCGAGTTCCTAGACTTAATCTTGACATTTTTTTACTCAATTTACTTTGATTCAACATTGTAAAGATTGACTAATTTAGCAATAACAACTGCTGGATAAATTTGTCCAACTAATGCCTCTGCATTGGTTAAAATCATAGCAAAGGCATTATTTGGAGTAATATCACCATAACCTAATGTTGTTAATGTAGTAAAGCTAAAATAAAATAGGGATGAATGACTCACTCCTTCAGGAATAGATAAAGCGTTGGAGTCAAAAAACATAATAACTTGGTAGAAGAAAAACCATAAAATACCCAATAACAAATAGATACATATACCCCCACGTATTACATCTAAATTAACTTTTTTTTTCGTTATAAATTCTGGAACTAATAGCCATGATTACTATTAAAAGGAAAATACTATAAAGACTGTGAGAGATGAAAGAACTTATCTCGGTTAAATAATCAGCGTTAGGGAAAACAATAACATCAGCAATAAAGCCAAATGCTGCCAAAAATCTCAAGGATAAAATTATTCTTTTAGGTAAAGCTAAGGTATTTAAACCCAATAATAAAGTAATCAGAAAAACCAGACTTACCAATAAAGTAAGGTTACGTTTAAAAGAAGCAAAAGGAACCAAGAAAAAAACGATTACTAGATCAACAAATAATCTACTGTAACCAGTGGTTAAAGAATAGAGTTTTGGGGATGGTTTGATTGTTGTCATAGTGAAATTATAGATAATTTAATTCATAAAAAACAAAGATTATTTATGTTCATAAAGACTAACTAATTTAGCAATAACAACTGCTGGATAAATTTGTCCCACTAAAGCTTCTGTATTAGCAAAGGTCATGGCAAAAGCATTTTTAGGAAGAATATCACCATAACCCAATGTTGTCAAAGTCGTGAAACTAAAATAAAATAGAGAATCTTTACTAATATTTTCAGGAAAAGAGAAAGCACTAACATCAAAAAATATTATTATTTTATACAAGAAAAACCAAAGAAGACCTAACAGTAAATAAATACAAACTCCACCACGAACCACATTTAAGTTAACTTCTTTTTCATGAGATATTCTCGAACCGATGGCTAGAATTACTAAAATATAGAAAATGCCATAAAAAGAATAAGACATCAAAGAACTCAAGTCGGTTAAATATTGAGAATTAGGAAAAATAATAATATCAGAAATAAATCCTAAAGTAGCAAAAAATCGGAATAAAAAAAGAACTCTTTTTGGAAAAGCTAAGGTATTTAAACCAAGAAGTAGAGTCACCAGGAAACAAAAACTAACTATTAGACTCAGGGAACGATGAATAGAAGCAAAAGGAATCAATAAAAACAGTACAATCAAGTCAATAAATAAATATTTATAGCCATTAGTGGGGGAATAAATTCGAGAAGTTGTGTTCATGATGACAAGAGATGAAATAGAGACAACCTTTGGCTAAATGATAACCTTGAATGACAAGAGGATAAATCTTTTGAAACAAATTATTGAATTTAGGTATCTTTTAGAAAAATATTTGTTAAACTAATCGGGATTACATCTCAAATCATAACAAACTCATATTTTCCGCCTATCCCTTTCTGATCCAGGCTCATGTTACTGTCTCTATCAAACGCCTTTATAAAAAGACCGGTTTTAAGTACGGTTTGTACCATTGTCATCATTCTCTTGGGAACTATATCTATGGCGGTTTTGCCCCTGGATAAGTTACCAGAGATCGCCCCGAAAAAAGTAGCTGTAACGGCTAACTATATCGGTGCCGATGCTAAAACCACAGAAGACAACGTTACCACCGTATTAGAACGAGAAATCAACGGAACCGAACAAGTACGCTGGATCGACTCCTTTACCGATAATACTGGAAACGTTACTGTTAACGTCACTTTCCCCACAGAAACCGATCGCAACACAGCACAGGTTTTAGTCCAAAACCAAGTTTCTCAAGCAGCCTCCGACTTACCTCAAGTAGTAAACCAGGCCGGGGTAAGAACCAATAAACAATCTCCCAGTATTACTTTAATTTACGCCTTTTACTCAGAAAAAGGACCCGACGGGGAATATCTCTACGATAAAACTTTTTTATATAACTACGTCGATCGCTACATCTGGAACGAGATGAAAGGGTTGCCTGGTGTGGGTTCAGTAAGTTTATTTGGGGGGGCAAAATATGCCATGAGAATATGGCTGAACCCCGATAAACTGGCTGCTAGGGGACTAACGGCTATAGATGTGATCAATGTCATCAACGAACAAAACTTTGATACTGGTGTGGGGAGAATAGGACAACAACCCGCCCCCCCTGGACAACAGTTTGAAATACCTTTGCGGGCCCAGGGACGGTTTAGAGACGTTACCGAAGCTGAAGAAATGGTGGTCAAAGTGGGAGAAGATGGTACTTTGATCCGCATTAAAGATGTGGGCCGGGCCGAGTTAGGGATGGAAAACTATGACACCTTGGTAGATGTAAACGGCAACCCTGGTGTAGCTTTTTTGATGTATCAGTTACCAGGTAGTAACGCCCTGGAAACCGCAGAAGCAGCTAAGGCCAAAATGGCGGAGTTAGAACCCAGTTTTCCCCCAGGTTTGAAAGTAGTTATCGGCTTGGATAACACTTTATTCGTTAACGCTTCTATTGAAGATTTAACAGTTACCCTCTTACAAGCGATCGCCTTAGTTGTCTTGGTGATCTTCGTCTTCCTACAAGACTGGCGAACCACGGTTATTCCCGGTATTGCTATTCCTGTGGCGTTAGTAGGGGCGATGATCGGTTTAAACGCCTTTGGCTTCACCCTCAACCAGTTAAGTCTCTTCGCCTGTGTGTTAGCTACTGGGTTAGTGGTGGACGATGGGATCGTTATTGTAGAATCAGTTTCTAGTAAGTTAGCCCAGGGAATGCGCCCCACACAAGCAGCAATGGACTCCATGGACGAACTATTTGGGGCAACTATTGCCACATCGGTGGTATTAATGGCGGTATTTATTCCCGTGTGTTTCTTCCCAGGAACCACAGGGATCGTTTATCGGCAGTTTGCTTTAACGATTATTTTTGCGGTTCTATTTTCCACCTTCAACGCCTTAACCTTTTCCCCAACTATGTCGGCCATTTTATTGGGGCCACCGGAAGAACAACATGGACCACTGGCCGTATTTTTCAACGCCTTTAACCGGGTTTTCAACGTCATTCAAGAGGGATATCGTCGTTTTGTTAATTTCCTCACCCATATCAGAATTATTGTTATGGCCTTGTTTGTGGCCGGGTTAATAGCCACCGGTTGGATGTACACAACCATGCCATCTGGTTTTATTCCAGCAGAGGATCAAGGTTACTTTTTCGGTATTACCGAAGCCCCCCCAGGAGTCTCTCTCAACTATACCAACGCCATCGATCAACAAACCACGAAAATTATTCAAAATATGCCCAACGCCGATCAAGTGTTGGACCACGTGGTAAACCTGACAGGGTTCTCTTTTGAAGGAAGAAACGCCAATAAGTCTATTACCTTCATCAAGCTTAAACCCTGGGAAGAAAGGCCAGGACCACAAAAATCAGCCTTTGGTATTATTCAATATCTCAACAGAGCCTTTGCTCAAGAAGTCACCGGGGCAAGGGTGATCGCCTCTAATGCACCGGCCGTTGACGGTTTGAGTAACTTTGCTGGTTCAGAAATGTTTATCCAGGATCGTCAGTTGAAAGGGATGCCCGTCTTAATCGATAATGTTAGAAAGATGATGGCAGCGGCCAACCAACGAGAAGAGATCGGTTTCGTCTTTACTACCTTTACCTTCGACAGTCCTTTGACCACAATGGAAATAGATCGGGCTAAGGCCAAGGCCCAAGATGTTCCCGTTGACGACGTTTTAAGGACATTGCAAACCTATATTGGCTCTAACTATGTTAATCAATTTGTGTTTGAAGGTCGTCTCTATCGGGTTTATGCCCAAGCAGAAGCCGAAGATCGGGCCAACCCTCAAGATATTGGTGAGTTGTATGTGCGATCGCGTAATGGGGCAATGATACAACTGAGTAACATCGTCACAAAAACCTCTATCACCTACCCCCCAATTCTCACCCGTTACAAAACCTATCCTGCTGTTAAGTTAATTATTTCGCCGGCACCTGGGTATAGTTCCGGTCAGGTGATCTCAACTATGGAACAGGTGGCTAATGAGACGCTACAGCCTGGTTTTGGTTACGAATGGACCAATACAGCAGCCGAGGAAAAAAGTTCGGCAGGGGCAGCCCCCGTGGTGTTTGGCTTAGCTTTTGTCATGGTATTCCTGGTATTAGCAGCGCAATACGAAAGCTATATTGACCCCCTAATCATCCTCTTAACGGTTCCATTAGCTATATTAGGGGCGTTGGGGATGATTTGGTTACGGGTGACATTTGTGCAAACGGCACCCTTTAACCCTGGTAACGGTATCTGGCCGGTGTTAAACAATAATATGTATGCCCAGGTAGCGTTAGTTATGTTAATTGGGTTAGCGGCGAAAAATGCGATTTTGATCGTAGAATTCGCCAACCAGTCCCGTGATCTCGGCATGACTATCACCAAAGCTGCCATTAACGCTGCTGAACAACGGTTACGCCCCATTTTAATGACGGCAGTTTCCTCCCTGGTAGGGTTTGCCCCCTTATTAAGTGCTTCCAGTGTGGGGGCGGTTAGTCGTTGGTCTTTGGGAACGGCTATTTTTGGAGGTTTAGCCCTAGCAACGGTGTTGAGTTTGGTGTTGGTTCCTGTTCTCTATATTGTTGTCAAGAACTTTGAAAAATATGTCTTGGGAGGTGGGGATAACGGAACCCCTCCTGGAGATCCTGGAAATGGTCATGGAAACGGCAATAAACCCTCTCCCACTGCACCGGAAGAAGAAAAAACCCCCGTTTTTCAAACCTCTCCTCAAGGGGAATAGTTGAGAGATGGGGGGACGGGGAGACTGGGAGATGGGGAGACGGGGAGATGGGGAGACGGGGAGTGTGGGATCGATCCCTCGTTAAAAAAATCATAACTCCGAACCCCGAACTCCTAACTCCTAACTCCTAACTCTTCTAAACTCTAACGTTTCTGTTTGTCCAGATACTTATTTAAAATGGAGTAAATAAAATGTTTAAAAAATGGACTTTTAATGATTGGATGAATCACATTCTTTTTGTCGGGACAATTATCTTATTAATGTACTCTTTTCTATAAACAAGGAGACGAAAATCATGAACCCTAGAAAAGTTATTTTTGCTGGTATTATCACAGCTTTGATCGGTGCTATGTTTGGATTAGCTGTTACGAGAATAGCACAGCGGCCACAACGTAGAAAAATTATGTTGGTAACAGGTGCAACTTTGGGCTTTGTTATTGGTGCATTTCAAGAGTCTGTTCAACAACAAAAGAAAATTAGAGATGATGACTATGGTGATATTAACTCTTGGAAATGATTCAACCTACCCCTAACCCTACCCAACCCTAACCCCTCCCAGGAGGGGAACATGAGAAGAAATTAGAAGTTTAATTTGTAGTTAATGTCCATTCACTATAACTACTAGATGAGTTATACTATGAATCAGTTAGTCAAATCATTAATGAAGATTAATTCTTAGCGATGGAAGAAAATACAACAAATCAAAATGCTTCTCTTCTTGTATCTAAAGAAAAAGCATCACAGATGATTCAATGTCAGATTGATAAAGAAAGAGATATGATAGAGCCAATTCCCCGCTTTCTATCAGAGCAAGAATTGGAAAAACGTAGAGATCAATATTCTAAATGGTCAGATGTTAATACTGAACTTTTAAAGAGAATTTTTGATAATTATTTTTACGCTAATGAATATAATCAAGGTGATGTTTTATTTGGTTTTGCGAGGATGCCGACTCTATGGGATAAATATAATGATCTTCAAAATTATATCAAAAAAGAAATTAATAAGCTTGAATCAATTCACGATCGCCTTGAGTTAATTCCTCAATCACCAACCTTATCAACTAATTCAAATACTATGAATAAATTACAATCAGGAAAAGACATTTTTATTGTTCATGGACATGACAATGAAGCTAAACGCGAAGTTGATGTCTTTCTTAGAAAACTAGATTTTAATCCGATCATTCTACATGAACAAACCAATGAAGGTAAGACAATCATAGAAAAGTTTGAAAACTATAGTGATGTTAGCTTTGCCATAATTTTATTAACCCCTGATGATGAGGGAAGAGTTCGCAATAAAGATGAAGAACTTAAACCAAGGGCGCGTCAAAATATTATTTTAGAATTAGGCTATTTTATGGGGAAACTGGGCAGAGATAAAGTATGCGCTTTGTATAAAGAGAAAGTAGAAATTCCTTCAGATTATTCAGGTATTCTCTACACAAAAATGGATAATGATAGTGGATGGCACATGAAAATTGCTAGGGAAATAAAAAAAAGTGGATTAGATGTTGATTTGAATAAACTTTATTAAATTACACGGAATTTGATAGTAAATTTCAAAACAGTATAGTCTAGGGTTTAGTAATTTTCTATTCTACATACTCTTTACGTAAGGTTTTTCATTAGTTAAAATTGCCTCTGATATGTCAACAGTTGTAAAAGCAACAGCATCTTGATGATCTTTATCTCTTAAAATACTTTCAAGGGTGCTAGGTCTCACGGGGTGACAAGTAGGTTGAAAAGTAAGTCCAGAGCGGTTTTTCTCTGTTACCCGACCCTAAACAATTGTCGGCAACCAGAGAGCTTATTGAGAATGAACGATAATGATAATCATTTGCAAATGGGGGGGGAAGACGTGGCATTTGCCACGTCTTCCCCCCCCCAAACAGGGCAATCGCATTAAAATCTGAGATGCGTGATCCAGTAAAGATTTTAGAGTTTCAGTACAAATGAACGGCGATCGCGAAACCTCTTATGCAGTCAGCTTTTCAAAAATTAAATGCGATTGCCCTGCCCCCCCAAACTGTTTTGATGCGCGAGCGTCAACTCCTAAAAGAGAGAAAACAATCCGATTTTATGCTAATAATAATCAGATTGTCCTTAATCGTTTTATAACTTAAATCATGAGCTTTTTAGCAGTTTATGAATCTCATTTTACCAAACATTTAACACAAACACAGTTCGAGGCTTTTAGAATTTTACTGTGGTTGCTGACAGTACATAAACAGGTTAGAATAGAAAGTCTAGCAGCTTGTTTTCCTTTACCAATCCTTTATCAAAGTCGTCGTAAACATATCCAGAGATTCCTAGTTTTGTCAGCTTTAGCCATTCCCAGATTCTGGTTTCCTGTGATTAAAGCTATTATTTGTAAAGAATTTAAGACTGGCTCTCGTCTGATTATAACAATTGACCGAACCCAATGGAAAGATAAAAATGTTTTCATGGTTGCTGTTATCTGGAAAAAGCGAGCTTTACCCATCTATTGGACACTTTTAGGGAAAAGAGGAGCCAGCAGATTATCTGAACAACAGGCATTAATTCAACCTGTTCTTTGTCTTCTAAAAAACTATGAGTTAGTCATTCTTGGAGACCGAGAATTCCACAGTGTTAAATTAGCTTATTGGTTGAAACAAAAAAGTAAAAAACAAAAGTTATTCTTCGCTTTTCGTCAGAAACAAGGTACAAACCAGAAAAAAGATGATGAAGATTATCAAACTTTTTCGCAGTTAGGAATGAAACCTGGGATGAAGATGTTTTTAACTGGGGTTTCAGTCACTAAAAATAAAGGGTTTGGAAACTTTAATGTGGGAGCATATTGGAAAAGAAAATACAAGGGCAAACAGGAAAAGAGCCTTGGTTTATTCTTACCAACTTAGACAGTTTATCAGAGGTCTTGAAAGTCTATCGAGCCAGGGCAGGTATTGAAGCTATGTTCAAGGATTGTAAGACAGGGGGTTATAATTGGGAGGGAAGTAAAGCCAATAATAAACGACTAAATTCCTTGATTTTATTAATAGCGATCGCTTACACTGCTACTTCTTTAAAAGGCAAAACATTTCGACAAACCAATCAAGGAAAATATATTGCTCGTCTAACTGAAAAATCAAGATGTGACCGAAGACATAGTAATTTTTGGATAGGACTTTATGGCTCTCTTTGGATTCACGCTTGGGAATTTTGCTTTGATTTTATTTCAATTATGATGAGCAATAATCCCCAGAAACTCAACAATTATAAAAAAGGGTTACAAGCCATGTCCATAATAGATAAGACGGCTTAATTTCCCTATTTTATCTTAACATAAAATAACCAGTGGAAGATGATTTATTTTAGATGTAACTATCCAAAATAAACCAATTTTTATTCTTTAATAAAAACTAATATTGCCCAAGGGGTTGATTTTGAGCATCAACCCTGTGGGGGGGAGGAGGGTTACACCGTCCTCCCCTCCACACACACGGCAAGAATGATTATCATTATTGTTTATTCTCAATAAGCCCTCTAGTTTTTGACAATTTATAGAGCGATCGCCACGGCTGAAACCCTCTTTCAATCAGGGTTTTAACGGGCTTGTCACCCCGTGAGGTGCTAGGTTTAGGAATAAAATCACCATCCTCTACCATTAAATTAATATGACCTATTAAAGCTTCTTTTGCCATTATTTTTACTTCTTCAATACTTTCTCCAGCACTAATACAACCAGGAAAATCATAAATTGTACGCCATAATCACTATCTTCATCTTTGTGAATTGTTGCAATATAAGTAGGGTTTGCTGAAAAAGTTTCTCCAAAATTTATGCCACTTTTGACCAAGAATTTTCTAACAAATCAATAAGTTTTAGTACATAAAAATTATTTAAAGTATAATCAAAATTAATGAAAGGCGGTTTGATGAGTTCCCCTGTTCTATTATTAGTAAATAAGGACAAAAAAAGCGACAAAAACTGCCTCAGAAGTTTAGAAAGATTGACAACTAAAAATGTAATAGCAATAGATGTAATGGAGGTTTCAGGGAGTTTTGTCATCACGAGATTTAGGCTAAATCTTCGTTTAGCTTGTCCAAACTTTCCCTCAATAGCATTACGGAAGTATTCATCGGAGTGGGCTTGTTTCTTTTCTTCTTCACTGACATTTTTCGGAGGTCTTCCTAACTTCGGACCACTGATTCTTATCCCTCTTTCCTTACACCAATTTATGTTTTCCCTAGTTCGATAAATTTTATCTACATGGACGGATTCGGGATAATAGCCAAACGTTTCTTTATACTTTTCTACTTGTTCTTTTAAATGACAAGATTCATTGAAGTTTTCCAAACTTATTTTGTCTAGAAACACATAGTTATCTACACAGCTTACTGAGAGTTTAGCTCCAAAATCTATTGGTTTTCCTGCTTTTCCCCTCACTATTGGACGAATATGCGGTTGAGTTAAACTTACAATTCTTTGAGGAACACTCTGGGTCTTATTCTCCCACATTGACTGTTGTTGTTCATAAACTTTTTTGATAGTCTCTAGACAATTTTTCTGTCTTTTACTCAGATTTTCCAGGGAAGCCCTAGCTTGAATTAAGTCTTCTATATTTCCTAAATTTTTCTTAAGGTATTTTAACTGTTTCCCGATAGCTTTTCTTCTTTCTTGATAAGATACTTTTCGTTTTTTAGCTACTTTTAAGTATTCCTTTCTAGCAATTTTTCTAGAAGTTCTCGGCTTTTTTCTCAATTTTACTCTTAATGGTTTATAAAGATTATCTATTATTCTTTCTGTCTCAATTCTGGCTTGATTTAATAGGCCTAAATCCGTTGGGTATTTGATGTCTGCTGGCGCACAAGTCGCATCTAAAATTAGTTTACCTTTATTTTTTATTTTTTCTCCTTTTTCTTGGAGACAATCCTTTTTTTTTACTTCTTTATCACTCTTGTCTATTTCTCTTTTTACTATTTTTTTATTGATTTTGTTTATCAATTCTCCATCAATTCTTTTCCTAAAATGAACTAGCATTGAAGATTCCAGTGGTGGCTCTTGTTGATAACAATTTAAACCTATAAAGTATTGTAGATAGAGATTTTCTCTAATCTGTTCTATAGTTTCTCTATCACTTGTTCCTAATTTTTCCTTAATAATTAATGTCCCTAATGCCATTCTAAATAGTTTGGCTGGCGCACCTTTTTCTGCTGAAAAAAGTTTAGCATATTCTTCCTCAAAATCATCCCAAGGTATCAACTCTGCCATGATTACCCAACGATTATTGGGGGACAATTTGCCCTCGAAAGGTAATTCAAATTTTTCTGGGGGCGGTAAAGGTTGCTCCTCTTTTCGATACATTTGTTCTTGACCAACAACTGGGAGGTGTTTCTACCAATTATAGCGGTTTGTAGCCGACAAAGCTGATCTTTTTTGCGATCGCGAATATGGGTGTAACCTTTTAAAGAATAGGGTTTTGCTTTTATTCAGCAAACCCTAAGTAATCATGTTAAAAAATAAGATAAGTAAGGTGGGCATTGCCCACCCTACAGATTATTATGTAGCCAAAAACCTAACTTCTGACTTCTGACTTCTGACTTCTGACTTCATTACTCGTTGCCTTCTATGGGTGCAAACCCTTGACGCTGAATATTCTCGCTAATATGACGAGGTTCGAGGAACTGTAATAAATAGTCGGGGCCTCCTGCTTTGGAACCCACACCGGACAACTTGAACCCACCAAAAGGTTGACGGGAAACGATCGCCCCGGTAATAGTTCGGTTTATGTACAAGTTACCTACTTCAAACTCTTTCTGGGCCTGTTCGATATGTTCGGGACTACGGGAATATAAACCCCCAGTCAAAGCGTAGTCGGTTCCATTGGCAACTCCTAACGCTTCGGCAAAGCTTTTAACTCGCATCACCGCCACCACTGGACCAAATATCTCCTCTTGGGCAATAGTATGGTTGGGTAAGACATCCCCGAAAATGGTGGGACCCACATAAAAACCGTTGTCAGGGGCTTCCATTTGCAGGGCAAGGGTTGACTCTTGTTTTGCTATTTCGATGTACTCTAGAATGCGTTTTTGTGCCGTTGCGTCGATCACTGGCCCAACTTGGGTAGAGGGTTGATCTGTTGCCCCCACATTCAACGACTTAGTAGCCTCCACAAACCTTTCTAAGAAAGCATCATAAACCGGGTCTAAAACAATGATACGGGAGGCTGCGGAACATTTTTGACCGCTATATCCAAAGGCAGAAAATACAGCCCCTGCTACCGCTTGATCCAGATCGGAACTTTCATCAACAATAATAGCGTTTTTGCCCCCCATCTCTGCAATAACCCGTTTTAGGTGTTTTTGTCCTGGTTGTAAGATAGCAGCATCGGCATAGATGCGACATCCTACTTCCCTCGACCCGGTAAAGGCGATCAAATGTACGTCAGGATGGTTGACCATATATGCCCCTACTTTGGAACCCTTACCAGGAACCAGTTGAAATACTCCTTTAGGAATACCGGCATCTACTAATATTTCGGCAATTTTAGCAGCGATAACCGTAGAAGTTTCGGCTGGCTTCAATAAGGTACAATTTCCTGTTACTAAGGCTGCTACTGTCATGCCTGTGGAAATAGCAAAGGGAAAGTTCCAGGGAGAGATAACTAAAGCGATGCCTCTGGGTTGATAATGATAACGGTTGGTTTCCCCTGCTACATCGTAGTTATAACCCTTGTCTAACCGTTCCATTTCATCGGCATAATAACGGCAAAAGTCGATGGCCTCGGATACTTCTGCGTCTGCTTGCTGCAATACTTTACCGACTTCTACACAGATCCAAGCGGATAACTCATGACGGCGTTCTTCCATTAAATCGCCAGCTTTACGTATTATTCTCGCTCTTTCTGTCGCAGGGGTTTTCTTCCAGTCTTTAAAGGCTTCTCTTGCAGCATTTAAAGCTTGTTCTGCCTGAGAAACAGAAATTAAACCAATTTGTCCCACCACTTCAGAAGATTTGGAAGGGTTCACGGATTCGACAATGACATCTGTTTGGACATATTCCCCGTTAATTAAGGGTAAATAGGTCTTACCTAAACTATCTTTGACTTTAGCTAAAGCTTTCTCTGCTTTATCCCGTAGGACTTCCCGAGAGTAATCTGTATCAGGGACATTGACAAAACTCTCTTTTTGTGCTGTGCGTTCGGTATTCCCCGAAAGCGTTGGGGAGGCGATTAAGTCTTCGATGGGTCTTTCTTCTAAATTTTGGCGCAAGAAGGAACTATTAGCGGTATTTTCCAGTAAACGACGGATTAAGTAGGCCATACCTGGTAACAAGTTACCGTAGGGCGCATAAACTCGCACACGATGCCCTGTTTTAATTAACGCTTTGGCTAACTGATCCCCCATTCCATATAATACCTGCATCTCGAAAGCGCGAGAGGGGACTTTTAAGGTTTCAGCGATGGCGATCGCCCTTGCTTGCGATCGCACGTTATGGGAACCAATAGCAGCGTACAAATATTGATGATTTTCCAATAATAATTGGGTCATCTCTTCGTAGTTAACATCTGTAGCTGATTTTTGGTTATATACAGGTTGTGGCCAGTGATTTTGTTCAGATTTAATGGTTTCTTGATCCCAGTACGCCCCTTTCACCAATCTTATTGTAATGGGAGTACCTCGTTGTTTGGCCCAAGAAATGAGATCGTGTAAGTCTTGTTTGGAGTCTCTTAAATATGCTTGTAAGGTAACACCAATATCGCTACGGTTGCGAAACTCCTCTTCTAACAATAATTCTCTTAGGATAGATAGAGTCAGATCCTTGTAAACATATTGTTCCATATCAAAATGGATGGCAACCCCTAACTCTTGGGCCCGGCGCAGTAGAATACGAATAAGTGTACAGACTTTTTCTTTACTTCCTTGGGGATCGATGGGATCAAACTGGGAATAAAAAGCGGTTAATTTAACAGAAACTTGAACCTTAGATAAGTTTTCATCACCTGCTGTGTCTATTTGAGCTACATTTGACCATTTTTTTGACTCTGTAGCCAATTTTTCCATCAAGTCGAGATAACTATCAAGATAAGCTTTGGCCTCGCTTTCCGTAATAACTGCTTCTCCTAACAAGTCAATAGTAAAACCCATTTTCTCTTTTCGGAGACGTTCGACGGTTTTAATGACTTGGGGGACAGTTTCACCAGAAATATACTTGAATGCTAAGGTTTGCACCGCTTTACTTATAGTTTCGGCTGCTACTTTAGCAGGAAGGGAATTATAATCAGTAAAGTTAAGAATACCCTTTAATGAACTGGGTAATTCTACGGACTCATCCCCTAAGTATTGTTGCAGATGATGGGCTATTTCTGCATTACTTTGTAGCGCGGGTAATGTGTCGATAAAATGGAATAATTGCACCCGTAAACCAGGGTTAGCCATAGCAAAGTCTAATAGTTTATCGTCTAAACGCATTTGGTCGCCTAATTTAGACCAAAGTGATCGTTTTTCACGGGTTTGGGCGATTAATTCCTTAGCTATTTCCTGGGTTCGTTGTTCGTAGGTTGTAGAATCAAGTTGTACTACCAAAATTTCATACTCTCCTATCTATAGTGTGTGAGGCGTTGGGGAATTTTTAAGGATAATGTTGAGTAAAAGTATCTAATGTTACTTTCTTTCTTAATTTTAGCTTAAGATTGTCCCGTAATATACGGTTATGGTGGAGGGTTTAATATTATTAAGCCCAAAATTGTAATATTAATCTTTATGATTATTGTTAAAGTAAATTAATAAAATCTTCTACACTTGTATCCGCATCCCTAATAATAGCTCGTAATCTTCCTTTAGCTAATGTTTGATGATCAGGGACAACAACTTGTAAAAAAGGATTATCTCTTCTTAAGATAATATGACTGCTTTGTCTACGTTTTTGATAAAATCCTATTTTTTTAAGGACCTCAATGCACTGCTTTCCAGAAATATTAGGAAGTTTACTCATACAACAACTAGAAAAGTCTCAAAGTTTTGGGTTCTACCAAACCTGTTATGTAAAACTATTAAAAAAACATTCTGAAAGCCTGATTTAGCAAACATTTGAGTTTTTGATAGTTTGGTTTTTATTGACTTCCTTACTAAGTTAGGCTTAGTGATGATTTGAGCGATTTTTACCACACTAAGTTCGGTGTAGCCAAGTTTTCTTCTGGTATAGGTAAGTTATCCTCCTCTAAAGCAGCAACATAACCTGTAATAGCTTCTTTTATGTTAGCAAGAGCTTCTTCTTTTGTATTCCCTTGACTAACACAACCTTTAAGACTGGGACATTCAACAATCCAATAATTGTCTTCATCTTTGTATAATTGGACTTTGGACAAAAAAAGTTTGTTAGCGTATATTTTACGCTAAACTAAAATCCCAAAATATCGGCTTTGTATCAGTCAATAAAATTGGCTGACAAATAGGGCTAATCTATAGATTCTGAGGAAAACTAAGGAGCTTTTAAGTTTTCAGTTGATTTTTTGCTCCCTTTCTTGATAACATCATGACAAGTTCGTGGGGCTTTTTTGTAACCTTTAATACGTCCGGAAGAAAAACCTCGACGTTTGGGAAATTTGGCGAAAGTCCCCAAGGTCGTAATTATTCTTGAAAAGTCTCTTTGAACTAGACTAGGGGTGATTTTGATGGATTTATTTAGTCTTCAAATACTGTTCCCAATCACGGGGTAAAACCACAGCTAATTTTCTGGCAGCCCACAAATTTACATAAGAAAGAAGTGTTAGTTTAAACCAATTTTCTTCATGATGTACATCGGGAGTTAAATAAGATGTCATCAATAATCTTTGTTTACCAAATCGAAAAAGATGTTCCATGTCATAACGTTGTCGATAACACTGATAACAATCAACTAAACTTAACTCATCGCGCCGAGAACCAATAACAATAAGCCACATAGGTTTCCAAATACTATTTCTTTCTTGACCTCTGACAACAATCTGGAGTAAAGTAAAGGGGTGATTGTTCATTTTATAGTTTTTAGTTCCTCTCATTAACATCTGTTTCCATCCCGAAATAGTCACTGTTAATTGACGACCTTTTTTCGTTGTAAAGGGAACATGATGAACTTCATCAGGTTCAGTCCAAGTTTGGTCATCTTTAAGGTCAAATTTATCCCCATACCAACGGGGATGTCCCGAAGTTTTGGCTTGATTTGGATCCCGAATAAATTGACGATAAAAAACTCAGTCACTTCTAACTCTTGTAATAGTAACTACGTCTTCATGCTTAACTTGTTCCCCAATAAAATCCTTTTGGCTGTAGTCACTATCAGCCACTAAGACAGATAATTTATCAGAAAATAAAGAACTTTGCCAGATTTTTTTTAGTTGTTGATTGCCTTGATTTACTCCTTTATGTTTAGAGGGGACTCGCTCTCCTGATAAGGGGACAGCCCAAGGGACTTTTTCTGTGTCTATTTGGTCAGGTAAAGCGCAGACAACGGAATAACAATGTCCAATATTAATGGGTTTATTTCCCTTAATTGGATTGGGGTAATGAATAAAGGTTTTATCCGCTAACGTTTCGGCAAACCGTCGTGGACAGGGAGTTGTGTCAATACCAAATAAGTTATAATGTTTTGAAGTGGGAGGAATTGTTCTCGATACCGCTGAAAATAAAGTCTCAATTCTCTGTTCATAATTAGGGTCAGTTTGAGTGGGTAAAAACTCTTGAATTCCTCTATATAAACTGTTATAATCTCTTCTAAATAAAGGATTGAGAGACAATTCAACGACTGAGTGAGCTTGTTGGTTACTGGAGAGGGCATCGAGTAATTCTATAATAGTTTCTTTTCTAGCTTTTAGTCCTTGGAAGAGGTTAGACCTCCACACCAGGAATTCCTCGACAGACGTAGCCGTTTCATTTTTGGTCATTTTTAAAATTTATTATCTTATAAATTAGCGGAATATATACGCTAACATCAAAAGGGGTTGTTTGTTACAGTTAAGGCTAATGTCATCACATTCCGAACTTAAGACCAGTCAAGATGTCCACCTGAGAGCCAAACAAATTAAGAGTCTAATTCGCTCTCTTAAACAGAAAATAAAGAAAATTGAACGGGAAGGGGAAGTAGCACCAGCTAATTGTCATATTATTCGTTATCAGGTTAATGGAAAGGGAACAATCTACTGGTATTATAAACTACAGGCTGCTGAATCAATTTTTCCTATGGCCACTAATAATGAGAAAAAAACCAAATATAAATATTTAGGACGAGCCGGAAGTTCTGCTCATATTGATGCTGTAGAAAAACTCACTAGAAGAAATCTCATTGATGAATTAGAACGAGTCATTCAATCTCTAACTGAAAGCTACTTAGATATCTATATTGGAACCGAAACTGAATGAAGCTATTTAATATTTAAAATCCCCTAAAAAGATGGAAAGAGAGTTTTTAAAATCACCTTAATTCTCTATTTTAGCTCTGGAGATATGTTTAGCGTAAAATTTACGCTAACAATTGTTTTTTATCCAAAGTCCAAGAGACTTAAGTTCGTTGAGTTGTTTGTTAGCGGTTTCGATACGTTGTGTGACTGTCATGGTTTAGACCTCTTTGTTTTTTGCTTATGTAATAGGGTCTACTTGCTAAAAGTTTAGCAATCTCCATCATATCAGACCCTTGCTTTTCGTGGAGTTTTATTATCTTATCTTGGTAATGAGCCTCTAAGCTCCTAAGCTCCGCACGATGCTCAGCTTCTATTATTTTGAGTTGAGTCTCGTAGGACTGTTTTGCTTTACTTTCTATCTCTGCTTTGTTGACTTCAGGGGGGACATCAATGCGAACAACAAAGGTTCCACCTGGTCTCTTTTCTATTCCTTGAACATCAACATTTTCTTGTCCGTATTCATTCTGTAACTCTTTGAGAGAGAGAAGGAAGGCTTTCCAATCAATGCCATCCAAAAAGACCAGGTCTACTGTTTCTAATGCCTTTTGAAACAGTTTGGTAAACTCGCCAGGCTCAAAGTTTCTATTAAGGTCATGAGGTCTACGTTCCTGTTGGTCTTGTCTTAAGTAGACGTAGTCACAGATTACATTTTCTAGGTTAGTCTCACTGTTGATATTCCAATCTTGTATACAAGCTCCAGTCAAGGTTGCCCCATCAAAGTTAGTCCGTAACGCTCGAACTCTACTGAGGTTAGCTCCTCTGAGGTAGGCCCCTTTTAGGTCAGCTCCTGTGAGGTCGGTTCCTGAGAGGTCGGTTCCTGAGAGGTCGGTTCCTGAGAGGTTAGCTCCACTGAGGTTGGCTCCTGAGAGGTTCTTTCCTGAAAGGTTGACTCCACTGAGGTTGACTCCACTGAGGTATCCTGGGAGGTTAGCTCCACTGAGGTTAGCTCCACTGAGGTTGACTCCAATGAACTTAGCTTCACTGAGGTCGGTTCCTGAGAGGTTAGCTCCACTGAGTTTAGTTCCACTGAAGTAGGTTCCTGTGAAGTAGAAGTAGGCTCCTCTGAAATCGGCTCTACTGAGCTTGGTGTCTTCGAGTCTGCAGCTATCGAGGTAGGCGTTTCTGAAATCGGCTTGAACGAGGCCGGCCCCTTTTAGGTTAGCTCCTGAGAGGTTGGCTCTGATGAAGCAAGCGTTACTGAGATTAGAGCCTGAGAGGTTGGCTCGTCTGAGATTAGAGCCTGAGAGGTTACCTCCACTGAGGTCGGCATCACTGAGGTCAATTTTCACATCAGGATTATCTTCTCGCCATAGATTCCAAACCTCTACGCCCTCTTTTTTAAGTGTTCTTAGTTGCTCTTGGTTTGCCATTCCTTTCAATACCTCACAAAAGATTGTCCCACGTTTTGATAAAACTCTCTTGGGGGTTATTCCATTTTCCCTTATTAAGGGCAAGTAAAAGGTCTAAAATCCGCGCAACCCTGATTAAGTAGTAATCTCAGCGATGTCCCGTCCCCCTCTAAAATCTGAAAAAAGGCGGAGACGGTTCATTCTTGATTAGAACCCATGTTCTATCCTGTTTTTTCAGTTTTCTAAAATCTTTCAAGGTCTTCACAGGGAGATGAGTAAGCCCTAATCGGAAGTAAAAATCCTTTTCTACGTTGAACCCCACCAAATGAAGATTATCCTCCCTAGAAATAAGTGCTTTCTTGAGGCTTAGGATTTCCTTTTCTGAAAATCTCCCTGTCTCAACATCTTCCAAGACTTTAGAAAAATCTACTTCCCCACCCTTTTCCTCATTTAGTTGTTCAAGTAGCTTTATTTTGGGATTTGTTTTCAATCCTGAAGGATTGACTCCTCTTACTTTTGAAATGATAGAGTTTCCTTCTTCATCAAAGATTGTGTAATCTGCTTTATTTATCCATGAAACAGACCTAAAAATCTTTTGATTTCTGTGAGATTTTAGTTCTACTTTGAACCTGAAGGTAAGTTCATACATTCGCCAAAAGTCTTTAATGTGCTGTAATAAAATGTCTTCATTTGGTTTCACAGAAGTTATTGTGATGCTTCTGTGATTGTTGAGTATTGACCTATTTGCAAGAACGTTTAAACCTGGTCGTTTTCCCCTTTTCAACACCCTTACCTTATCTATTTCAAATAATCCCCCATCAGTGATTGAAAGAATAGTGTCAAGTGCTTTATTCATCTGCCAGCAACCTATTCTTCCGGCGGCTGTGATGTTATTTGCTACCAATGTATTTCCAACGTCAAAAAACCTAGAACACATTACTCCATAAAGTGAGTTTATGAGAAGTTTCAAACCATCTGATTTAGACTTTTCTCCTCTATGTTTAAACTCCATTCTTTTGTCAAGAATAGGTTCCAGGTAGTCGCCAATCATAACTCTCAAACAGGTTTTTGACCCTCCAGTTTCAACTGAAGATAAACCTCTTCGGTTAGTTTTCTTTCTACGATATATTTTCCCTTTCAAAGATTTGCTTACAAACTCCTGTGGATTATTCGTTATCCAAGATTTAGGGAACCAGCAAGCAGCTTCAACTTCACAATCTAATAACTCACTCATTTCTTTGTTGGTGCAAACTTTTCGTAAGACTTCAAGAAGTTCCCACGTTATCACTGTATGATAGAGTTCATTTCTCGCCAAACATAGATTTATTGAATCTTCAACTTTCTTTGCTAAATCCTCAGTTTCAGCGTTAAAAAGTCTTTTCATTTTCTCCTTGTTAATGTCCATAGATAGTAATAAATCTTGGTCAAAACTTAGGCGTCCAGATATGAATATTTGGAAACCATAGGGAACAAACTCTTTCTCATTTTTATTTAGAAACTGACGAAGGGTTAAAGGTCTGCTGACATTATCCTGAAAGTAAATCTTAGGTCTCCCAATAAAATAGGGTTGGGAGACTAACGCCGTCCCATAGCAACCTTGAAGGTCTATGTCTGCAATGTTTTCAGCATAGTTCTCATAAGGTCTTTCATTCACACATCTTCCCCCATAGACAAGTCCTAAAGTCCATGAAGACCCCTCTACTCTGTGAGCATAAAAAGATTTACCATTCACCCCTAGTCCTTTTATTTTAGGTTTTACAGGTTTTTTAGTGTTTATGTTCAAACCTTCTTCAGTTAGTGGAATGTAATCGGGAAAAACTCCATGTCTGCAAATAGCTTCTTCCATCTTTGGGTGTAAGCTATAGATGAAAGATGTGAAGGCGTGGGCTGACATTCTTCCCATAGTGTAATGAGGGTCTAAAAACTTTACTGAATGTCCTGCTTCCCTCATAAGATTTTCAAGGTTATTTTTAAAGTTCAAATGCACTTCCTCAGTAAGATTTACATCGTTTTTTAGATAGGTTAAAAGCTCCTCATAATCTTCATGATAGTGTTTGGAAATGTTTCCCATGTCAAAGTTGGGAGACTTACCTTCAACAAACTGAGAACCAATGATTTCTCCACTTGCTTTCAATCCTGAAGGATTGAGACCGATAATGTCCCTTAGTCTTATTTTTATGGTATGCGAAAACCCCTTTACTTTAGGACTTTTTATTTCAAGTTTCCCATCGGGGAAATAGAGGAGTGAGGTTTGACCTTGCCATTTCCCCGATTTGTCAAAGTGTTTTCGGTTAACAATACCTACCAACAAATCTTGTCCAAAAAAGTTTATAAGGTCTCTGTCAGACCAAGTAAAAACGAAGTCAGCGGAGAACTTTTTTATCCGAGGGAAAGAGTTATGGAGGTAGCATACAACCTCAAAAATAGGATTTTTAAAGTCATCACTCATGAAGTCGGTGAGAATATCATAGTGACCATCTGTCAGTGAAACCCGTGTGTAGCTTAGAACATCTTGTTTTGTTCTATTACAGAACTCTGAGTCATAATAGATAGTAATCATGTTTTAGCCCCCAGAGTTATTTCTGGGGTGTTTTTTGGTTTAGAGTGTTATAAAGTTGGAGGAGGATTGGTTCTCCCTTCCATTCAGGTAATAGCTTTCCGTAATGCTTACAGAACTATGACCCAAACTTCTGCTGAGTAAGTGGATGTCGCAACCATTGTCTAGGGATGTCATTGAATGTTCATGTCTAAACTTGTGAGGATGAATATTAGCATCAATCCCTAATCTTTTCTTCAGTCGGTTTAGCATAATGTTCACAGCTTGTCGTTTCAACTGTTCATCCCTTTGGTAAGCAGTGAAAACAAAAGTCGGGTTGAACTCAGATTTTAGTTCTGATAGTTCAAGAAATAGTTCCTCTGGTAAGTTTAGACTTCTTTCCTTATTTCCCTTTCCACTGATAAAGACTTTATTCTGATAGAAATAACTCCACTTCAAACGTAGAACTTCAGACACTCTCAGTCCAAGGAAATACATCATTTTTATTATCAACCTGTCTCTTTTACTATTCGTCCCGTCAACCATCTTACGGATGTCTTCATGTTCTATTCTCATAGATGCTATCCGTTTATTTACCTTGGGACTTTTTACCAACACAGCGACATTAGACGTAAGGTAGCCTACCTTGTAAGCGAAGGAGAATAGAGACTTCACGGTAGAAAGTTTCCCTTTTATCGTGCTGGGTTTATTCCCTTTCAGTTCCAACATTCGGACAAATCCGTGTATGTCTTCAATCTTGACCTCTTCAAGAGAGAGACCAATAAATCTGATAAACTGCTTGATGTTTGATTGATAATGCTGTCGGGTTAACTTACTTGATTGGTGAAGTAGCCAGGTAGTTATAAGCTCACTATCATTTTCTGCTCTCGTAAGGCTGTTCATTTGTTCTAATGTTTACAATAGTTGTTGTTTTGTTAATACTTATTATAGGCTATTTAGTCAACGTGAGTTTTAGAATGTTAGTTAAATAACATTCACTCTGTGAAAACGATGAAAAGATGGTGGAAGAAGAGGAAAAAAACTAAAGTAGAAGTGAAAAAGATTTGGCAAGAATCTGGTAAAGGAGAAAAAAGGATTATTTGGGAAAAGCCAAAAGTCTCTTCCATTAGAAAGTTTGCTGATTGGTGGGAGACTACTCCTGTTGAGAAGTTTCTAGAAGATGTAGACTACTTACTAAAAAAAAGTGCTTTTCTGAGTGTTATCAGTCTCCTGGCACAAATCACCATTATTATTAGTTTGATAACTTGGATAACTGGGATAGAAGAAAGAAGAGAAAATGAGATTTTTGCTACTTGGCAAGTGGTCAATCAAGCCAGTGGTAAAGGAGATAAAACAGGGGCGGTAAAAATAGGATTAGAAAGACTGCTAAAAAATGATTTTTCTTTAGCAGGTCTAAATCTCAGTAACACACAACTGTATGGAGCAAATCTTGAAGGAGCAGAGCTGTGGGGAACAAATCTTCAAGGAGCAGGTCTGGTGTCAGCAAACCTTGAAGGAGTATACCTGGGAGGAGGAAATCTTAAAGGAGCAAACTTGCGCGAAGCAAATCTTCAAAAAGCAAACCTGTCGGGAGCAGAAAACCTAACTAATCAACAAATAAAACAAGCTTGCTTTTGGGAGAAAACATCACAGAGGAACATAGAGACTTACTTGAAGCAAACTACCAACGGGTAGTTATCACGCTAAAAAAAGGAGTAAAACATGAAAATCAAAACTTATGAAGATGGTTCTATTGCTATTACAGAAAGTGGTTCTAAAAGAATTTGGACTTTTAGTGATAAAGGCCAGTTAGAACGCTTTTCTATTGGTAGTAAGATTTTTAACAAGGATAAAGAGTTAGTAAGTCATGGTTAGGACGCACCAGAAAATTGGGCTGCACCTACACAAAAACAACATAGAGAAAGTCAGGGGACAAATAAACACAACGGGTAAATGCTTCTCCCAGATAGTAAATGAAGCACTCAACTATTATTTTACACATCCTACAACGGAGGTTTATGACAGACCCAAGCAACACACGACCATTTGAAGATAAACAGAGTTTATCAATGTCCACTCAGGCCGCTTATAACAAACTCTTAGAAGGTAGAGGAAAAAAGGAACCCACCACACACTTAGAAGTAGTAAAATTTTGGTTGCAACGTTCGGGTTGTAAATGGTGTTATAACGATAAAGGTTATTACTGGTTTAACAAGGAAACCCACGTCTGGGAACTCTACACATCCCTAACAGAGTGGTTATTACGTTTCAAGTTGTCAGAGGACACACCCTCTAAAGAACTAAAGGAGATGTTCCCCTGTGTGCTAAAGACTAATAAGGATGAGGGTTCTATCAAAAAGCTCCCTAAACCATCGGGTGTTATTCCGTTTTCTAACGGGGTTTTTGACATAAAAAAAGGTAAGTTTAGAGTAGGTGCAGAACCTCAAGACTATTTATTATCCCTTGGTGAAAACTTTTACTACTGGGATTATGAAGGTGAGAAACCTGTGGAAATTCTGCACCTTATTGACATGATGTCAGGGGGAGATGAAAAGCTACGGGAGCTTATTCTTGCAGTCTGTTGGTTAAACATTGTAGGTGTGCAGGAACGGCGTTATGATGGGTTCAAAAACTGTTTTATTCTCTGGACTTCTAAGGATGGTTATAGCGGACGTAGCACCTTGTTTAACATTCTGGACACTTGCTCTGGGAACAGAATTTGTCATTTAGAACGCTTGGAAGACCTTACAGACGCTAACCCCGAATTTCTCACAAAATCTGCGATCGCCAAACACAGAAGCCTTACAGGAAGTGGGTTTGAACAGAGCGATCGCAGATTTCCCCAACCAACAGTCTGTTGTCAGATTTTAAGTTAAAATCAACCCGAATTAGACAAAGATGAAAAGATAAATCAATCACTCATTTTTCCAAAAAAAATTATTAATAAAATCTCTAATAGTACTAGATTGTTAGAATAAAATATGCTATAATTTAATTATTAAAGCAATTTACCTTAAACTGATTTAATGAGTCCCAGTCATCCCCGAACCCCTCGTCAAGTAATCAACTTTAGTAAACAGAAAGGAAAAAAAATAATCGCTAATTTTGATGGGGGACTAATCACTTCAGATGCGGGGATTGTCTGGATAGCTGAGTTGGATAAAAAACTGGGAATTACCGAGAAGTTTGGTAACTGTTTTCAAGATCATCGTCATCAATCTTATGTAGATCATTCCGTTCATGAGTTATTAGCACAAAGGCTTTATGGAATTATTTTAGGCTATGAAGATGTCAATGACCATGATAAATTACGTCACGATCCTGCCCTTAAGATCGCTTTAGAAAAGCTTAATGAACTTGAAGATAAAAAGGGATGGTTAGCTGGAAAAAGTACAATTAATAGATTGGAATATTGTCCTGAGACTATTCTCGACCAAAAAACGAGTCGTTATCATAAAATAGAACCCAACTTTGAAGCCATTGAAAAATCTTTTGTCGAATTTTGTTTAGAGTCTTATAAAAAACCTCCCTTAAGTATTATATTAGATATGGATGTCACGGATGACCAAGTACATGGTAATCAAGAAGGGGCATTTTTTAATAGTTATTATCACGGAGTATGTTATGCTCCTTTATATATTTTCTGTGGGCATCATTTATTAGTTGCTAAACTTCGTTCATCTAATGTAGATCCAGCCGATGGAGCCTTAGACGAATTACAAAGAATTATCGGACTAATTAGAGAAAAATGGTCAGAGACTCATATCCTAGTTAGGGGTGATAGTGCCTATGCCCGTGAAGAAATCTTCTATTTTTGTGAAAATCAGCCTTTAGTTGATTATGTTATAGCTATGGGAACAAATGGCGTTATTAAGTTACGAGCGGATGATGTAATTGAAAAAGCCAAACATGAATATGAAAAAAAACTAGCTCCAATAACTGAATTAATGGATAGTTTATTTCAGAAAAAAGAAGATTTAGAAGAAGTTAAAAAATTAGTACCAATTTCTACTTGGTATCGCTCTATTCGTTATAAAACAGAAAAGTCATGGAGTTGTCAAAGAAGAGTAGTGACAAAAGTTTGTTATGGAAGTGATGGCTTAAAAATGCGCCATGTGGTGACATCTTTGCCCGCTTCAAAAATTCCACCCTCAAAACTTTATACAAAAAAATACTGTCCGAGAGGCGAGATGGAAAATCGGATTAAAGAACAACAATTAGACTTGTTAGCTGATAGAACTTCAACTCAAACATTTCAAAGTAATCAACTAAGATTATGGATACATTCCTGGGCTTATGTTCTCATAAATGCTTTTCGTCAACACTGTTTAAAAAAAACTTCATTGGCTAAAGCAACTGTGGGAAGAATACGTCTAAATCTTCTTAAGTTGGGAGCCAGAATAAAGATTAGTTGTAGAAGAATTATTATCGCTATAGCTAGTGCTTGTCCTTATCAAGATATTTTATCTATTGCTAACAAAAGAATTAAAACTATTCCTAATACTGGATAAGTAGAATAAGTTGTTTTTTAAAAAAGATATCTATCATAAGTTGTTGACTGACTGATACTTTCATTTAGTCTTATTTATCGTGGAGAAAATCAAAAGTTAATATAATTATTCCCTCTTAAACTCAATTTTTGGATAATCAAAGTCAATTTTTTTATTCATCTATATTCAAAATTTCTATTAGTCCTAAAAATTATCATTTTTAATCTCTGGATTGGGCTTTCAAATTAATTTGTGAGAAATCCGGGTAACACCCTATCAAGGTTAGAGGAAACCAATGCGGTCTATTGTGATGAACGGGAGAGCGTCACGTCTGCTAGAGCTAACTGGGTTAGCATTCTCAAGCGGATGGTAGGGGGTCATCAACCCCTAGAAGTCAAAAAGCTTTATAAGGACAAGTTTATTCTCAAAGGCCATTGGGTGGTTAATCAAGCTACCAACAATGAGGAACTATTCTATGACGTGGGGAAAGCACTTGAGGAAGGCATTATCACCATCAAGACACAAACCATCCCTAAAGTAGAAATTGACAAGTTCAATAGTGATTTAGTCCGCACAACTCGGTTGTATAGTGAAGAGGAGGCCACAAGGTTTGTCTATTACCTTTATAAAAAGTTTCCTTACTTTGAGGACTGCTTATCTACCATCTCTAAGCTAAAACTTGAGTTTGCACACGAAACACGCAAAATAGCTGATAGTAGTAGTCCATTTGATGGGTTCCTTGAGGAGTGCTTAGAACCTAGTGCAGCTTAGCAAAAATAATCCACCAGTCACTTATGATCTTTAAAGCCCTTAAATTTCCAAACGAACGGCTTAGCAAAATGTTGATTAAAGTAATCAATAAAATTGAGAATTTTTTGGGATAGTTCTTCAGTTGAACGGACAGTAATTCTTTTGAGTAAACGCCGGACTAAGATCGAAAACCAACACTCAATTTGATTAAGCCACAATGTATGTTTGGGAATATAAACAAAGCGAATTCGATGAGATTCATCTGATAAAAAATCTGCTCTGCTGTCCATAGATTGCAAAATATCCTCCTTTCCTTTTCTCCCCAAATCAATAGTAATTCCACAGCTTTCTGCTACTAATTTGACTAAGCTTTCCGATTTATGAGTGTTGAGTTGATCTACAATAAAAATCCATTCTGCTTTTTCATCAATCTTAATCGTTCTCTGGATATGTTCAGAAAAATCTTGTTCTGTTCTTGTCGGTCCAATAGAGGGACTAACAACTTTTCCTCTTGCCACATCCCAGTTCGCAATCAAGCTTAAAGTTCCGTGTCTTTCATATTCAAATTCGATTTTTTCTACTTGTTTAGGCTTGATTCTTTTGTTCGGAAATAATCTCTCAAGAGCTTGAATCCCTGTCATTTCATCTGTACTAATTAAATGAATTCCTTGTTCTAACAAAGTTTTAGCTTCTTGATGAAGTTCACAGATATATTTGACTTGCTTTTTAAATTTTAAGGGATCATCAATTTTGGTATTTAACCAGTAACGAACGAGATGTGGTTGTAATGTCGCTTCTTTTTAAAAAACGCCCCACACTACGGGGGGAAATCTTTTCGACAATTCCTCTTTTTATGGCTTCATCCGCCAACTCTGAAGGTGTCCAATGGCTCACTGGTCTGTCTGATTTTTCACATTCTTCACAAGCGATCGCTACAATCTGGACTACTTGTTCGACCGTAAAGGATTTTGTTGTTCCAGGTCTTGGGCGATCGCTTAAAATTCCTTTGATCAAGACCATTAATGCTTTCTCCGTTACCTGTTGTTCTTCGGCGGCACTCAGTTTTTCTCTCTCCTCAAACCATCGCGATCGCCACTGACGCACTTGTACTCGGTCTAATTCTAATCTTCGACTAATCGAACTATTGCTCTCTCCTGATGCTGCGGCTAAGATTAGCTTGGCTCGTCTAACAAGGCGATAGGGGTTTGTTGTCCCTCTCACTATTTGTTGGAGTACTGTTTTCTGTAGGTTGGAGAGGTTAATTGGCAATGCTTTTATCATGGACATCAACTTCGAGATTCTTCCGTTAGTTTCATTGAAACACATTGTCGTGGCTAGTCACGACAATGTGTTTCTGTAAAAATCTGGTGGATTACTTTCGCCAAGCTGCACTAGGAAGATTTTTGCGATTAAACATTCTTGAAAAATGAGACTGAGGAACTTTAAGCTCAGCAGATAGCTCGGACTGGCTACAAGTCAAAAACAACTCCATTAGGCATTTTTCACGAGATGTTAATTTCTGTATAGACCCTTTTTTAACAGTAATTTTCATGAATAGAGCAAGGCTGAAAACAATACAAAAGCATTATCTTAATAATAACATATTCGTTATTGACAGAAAAGGCATGACGAAACTAACATGAATATATCATCTTTGTTATAAAACTATCATGGAAACTCATCAAGCCTTCGCAGAAACAATCAGAAGATTTAGCATCTCTTTAGCAGAGATATCTCGGAAAACAGACATCTCGCAAGCAACGTTATCAAGATTCAAGAATGGGCATAATGATTTAGGGTCACGGAATCTACAAAGAATTTTACACGCTCTACCAGTCTACGCCAGAGAATACTTTTATACTTTATGGTGCAGAACTGAATGCGCGGCCGCATGAAAACAACCCCCTGATAAATCTTCGGAAAACAGATAACACTGAAGATAAACAGTAGCTAGTATGTTCAGACCACAACCTAAACAGAAAAGAAGGACCCCAGAACGGATCAACGCAGGAACCGGATTAATAGGAATAGCGATAACAATAGTTGCCCTCATCGTATCAATGCAAGGGAACCTTACCAAGCTAAGGGCTGACAGCGAGATGATTAAGCAAGATATTAGTGAAATCAAGGGGCAAATATATCCTCGAACCGAAGCAGAAGCACAATTTAACGCACTTCAAAACGAGTTCCAATCAGGCGATCGCCTACTAGAAGAGAAGATTAAACACCTTGAACAGCCATAGACCGAAACTCGTATTACACGAGTCTGTCATAGATTCGTGTCTATATACTACAAACCAGAAAGCAGAAAAACCATATTACAACCCCAAAAACATAAGTACAAATATCTATCTAAAATCTAAAGCGTTTATTAAGGTGCGAATATTAGCCCCTGAAACGTATTCTATATCAGCACTTCCCTCCTCTTCCCTCATCTTCCCACTTAAGTCTTTGTGATCTCAATCCCAATAAATCTTACAAAGAATTCGGAGCGCCTCTTGCTTCATCCCTTAATACCGGTGTGGTAGGGGGTCAACGGGAGATGCTCGTTGTTTCTCCTGGACTTGCTGGAAATCCTGGTTTTGACCTGATATCTGACGCGGGTGCTAATCCTGGCGTATTGACCTATGATTCTGGTCCTCTTTCTAGCAACATTGCTACTTCCATTGTGCGCTGGGATGGAACCCAAGCAAATGCAATGTTGGAAGATATCTCACTCGATTTTGATCTTGATGATGGTATCGGAGACCCTGGGTTTGATGCAACCGGCATGGGTATGAACAATGCCTTTATCTGGGAGGGATTTGACTTAGATGTTGCTGACGGAGGCGGATCAACTTTCCTCAAAATGAGAGCTTATAGTGGGACTTCAGCCACAGAGCTTGTCTCGGAGTTGATTCTTGAACTTAATGAAGATACCATCGCTGACTTGTTGATCTTTAGGTTTGATGATTTTGACAGCATTGCGACGACGATCGCTCCAGGGGATGCCATGTTGATGGGGGCAGACTTTACTGCTTTAACCGCTATTGAATTCGAGATTATGGCTCCAGGAACCACAGACGTTACCTTAAACTTGCTAGAATCTGGTGATGCCGGAGGTAATCCTAGTGGTCCTCAGGATGTTCCTGAACCTGGTATGGTTATGGCTTTGGCTACTCTTGGCTTAACTGGTTTATTAGCTAAAAGAAAAAAAGCTAACTAGGATTTTTTGTAAGTAGAGAGTTAATTATTAATTCTCTACTTTTTTTTCATAAACATTCTACAGAAATATAGAGATTCCTCGTTCCTCGGAATGACAATTTAGAAAGATAAATTATCTATTGATAAGAATATGGGATAAGACCTAGCAATAGCTGAGTTTTATCCCATATTTTTCAAAGAGTTTTTATCCTTGAATCTTGTACTGTTTTAAACAGCAGCTAATCCATGAGCGGACATTTTCATGATCTCACGAGTAGAGAAACCAATATTACCTAAAGCTTCTCCATAGCTAATCATAAAGTCTTCCACTAAAGCCTCTTTTTCCATTCCTAGAATTTCGGCATCGTCTTCGACTTCGTTGAGCATTTGCCAAACAATGGGTAAATTTTCTTTATTGGCTTGTTCTAGTTCTGCTTTAGAGGCTTCAAAATTCTCTTTTAACCAAACTTCCCCAAAGTTGAGGTGACTGTATTCATCTTTGACTACATTTTCCGTGATTTTACGAGCAAAGGGATCAGCCACGGGAATATAGATATTATAAGCAGCGATCGCAAAAGCTTCGATAATCAAAGATTGAATCAATAAACAAGTCACAATTTTGCCTTCGGCCTTAGCAGTTTGAAAGTTGCCATGAAGTTGGGAGAAAAATCGTTCAGCATAGTCCATATCTGGAGTAACCTTCAGATTTTTGCCACAAGCTTGAAAGCCTTTTTTATGACGGTTTTCCATCTTAGAGAGACGAATTAACTCATCCTTGTCTCCTGGAAGAAGTTCGCCCATATCAATGTAATTTTCGTAGGCTTCTTGTTCTCCTTCAATGACAATAGCGTTGATGCGACTGTAAGCATCTTTATAAGTTTCGCTGTTAAAATCAAGTTCTGAGCGTACGGCAAGCTCTTGCATAAGCTATTTTATCTCCTGTGTTTTATGAACTAAGTTCGTGATTAAATGGGTTTCCCTAATTAGGTTAACGCAACTGACGATGTTAAGTATCGGTCAAGGGTTAGTAACCTTCGGCTATTGTCCATCTTATAAGTTCTCCTCTAAATGTATACACTTTAGGCAGAAAAGACAATTCAACAGATATGATCACAGAACATACAATCACGATTGGTTCCTTAGAATGGTTTTATCGGGAAGTTACCCCCAATAACCCCAACAATAAACCCCCAGTGGTTTTGCTTCATGGTTTGCCCAGTCATAGTTATATTTGGCGCAGGGTGATGGATAATTTAGGAGAGCAGGGGTTTCGGGCCATGGCCCCTGACTGGATCGGTTCGGGGTTTTCTGCTAAACCAGATAAAAGGGACTTCCCCTATACCTCAGATGCTTATGAGAAGGCGTTAGGTGAGTTTCTCGCAGGGTTAAAACTAGATCAGGTATCTTTAGTTGTGCAAGGGTTTTTGGCTTCTGTAGCCATCCAATACGCTTTTAACCATAGCCATACCATCCATCGCTTAATTGTCCTCAATACCCCTTTATCCCCTGAGATTAAACTCCCTTGGTTAATGCAGCAATGGACTATTCCCTTTGTGGGGGATATGGTGACTCAAGATCCCTTATTGGTGGATCGTACCCTGGAAAAAGGCAGTGGTTTTGTCATCGAAGACCAAGATTTAGATATTTTTCGAAAACCCTATCTAAAAAGTTCCGCGGTGGGACGAGCTTTGTTAACCACCACGAAAAATCTCAAACTATCTCAAACCATGAAAGACATAGAAAAGGGGTTTTCTGCTTGGGATGTTCCCACCTTGATGCTTTGGGGTATGGCCGATCCCTGGTTATCGGCGGATATTCCTGAAAAATTGACAGCTAACGCTTCTAATATTGAGATGGTGAAATTAGATGAGGCGAAACATTATCCTCAAGAACACTGGCCCAAAGAAGTTAGCGAAGAAATTATTACTTTTTTGCGTCGTCAAGTTGTATAAAATTACTGTCAGGTGGGCAATGCCCACCCTACTTCTGACTTCTGCTATAAAGCTTGAGCTAAATTAGATAACTGTTGACTATTTAAAACTTTACGTAACGTCTCGGCAATATGATGGGGATCTAAACTAACTAAAATATAGGGTAATTGAGCTTCAGCTAATTGTTCTAAAGCGTCACCAGTATTGACTTTGTTTTCTTGTTTTAGTTCAATATAATCGCTATTTTGTTTTAATTCTTTAATAATGACAGGGGCAAGAGTAGCGTAGGAATGTTGAGGGTTGCCAATAGCTGATGAGGCAGTTTGGGTTAAATCTTGCCAACTTTTAACCTTTGGGAAAAGTTGACCTAACTGACCACATAATTTTTGGAGACTTTGGCGACTTTTTGTGTTTGCTTTTTTCTGAAACAGGGATAACATTTCGGTCAATAATGCTCTTACCTGAGCAAAAACATCTTCATTACTAGAACTGTCTTCGTTATCCAGAATTTTGGTCAAATAGGCTTGAAGTTCTTTAAAAAAAGGTTCTGCTTCCTCAACAATTTTATTCGCTTCCTCTGGGTTGAGTCCAAAAGTTCCTTGGAGTTTTTCAATTAGACTCTGTAAAACATCGTATCCCTTTAAGAATAAAGATTCTAACTTTTGATCCGTAGTAATCTTATTTTCTCTGAGAATTTTAAAAGAATCTTCTAAGCGGTGAGCAATTTTTTGAATACTACTATAACCTAACATGGCGGCTCCCCCTTTAATTGAATGTGCCGCCCGAAACATCTCGTTAAGTCGTTCTTGATCTTCTACCACAGCAGATAGTTCTAACAGTCCCGTTTCCAGGGTTTCTAGATGTTCTTTGGCTTCCTCAATCAAATAACCCAGTATTTTTTGTTGATCCACAATAGTTCCCCCCTATGAGCCTTGAGCGTATAATGTTATATCCCAGATTCCGCACTTCAAAAAGTAGCATTAAATACTACAAGCCTGGGGTTAATAATTAAGTATAATTGCTTAAGCTCTTGAAGGCAAAAAAGTGGGATAATTGTTTAAGTTGTTTCCTCTGTAAAAAAAGAGCGAAAAATGTCTTATTTAGAAGAAATACAAGTTAAAAATTTAGACCATTTAGGGATAGTAGCTGGTTTAATTGATGAAATAGGAATAGTCAAAATAATTAATAATAAATTAGGAATAGATGTTAGAGAAAAAATCTCAGCAGGTACAGTAGTTAAGTCTATTTTAATCAATGGACTAGGATTTGTTTCAAGACCTCTATATTTATTCAGTCAGTTTTTTCAAGATAAAGCCATTGAGAAATTGTTAGGAGAAAGAATTAAACCTGACTACCTTAATGATGATAAAATTGGGAGAGTAATGGATGAATTATATAAATATGGACTAAATGATATTTTTATTGAAGTAGTTTTAGAAGTAATTAAAAAAATTAAAATAGACCTTAAATACTCCCATTTAGATTCCACATCATTTCATTTAGATGGAGAATATAAAAGGGAAGAAGATAAAGAGAAACAGGAAGAAGAAAAAATTATTAAAGAAAGACCAATTTTTATTAAGAAAGGATATTCTCGGGATCATAGACCAGACTTAAAACAATGTGTCTTGGATTTAATAACAAGCCAAGATGGAGATATTCCATTATTTGTGAGAGTAGGAGATGGAAATGAATCTGATAAAGCTGTATTTGGAAAAGTTTTAGTAGAATTCAAAAAGCAAATAAAGTTTGATAGTATCATGGTTTGTGATAGTGCTTTATATGGTCAAGAAAATCTCCAAATAATCCAACATTTAAAATGGATAACGAGAGTTCCAATGACCATAAAAAAAGCAAAAGAATTAGTGCAAAATATAGAGGTGGAAGAAGTAAAAGATGAAGATAAAGAAAAAAGAAGTGACCTAAATTTAGAAAGTTATACCTGGAAAGAAGAAATTGTTACTTATGGTGGAATCAAGCAAACTTGGTTAATAGTCTTGAGTGAAAAAAGACAGAAAAGTGATTTGGAAAAACTAGAAAAACAACTTTCCCAAGAAGAGAAGAAATTCCAAAAATTTCTTAAAGAAATACAATCTGAAGAATTTGAACATCCTCAAGCTGCTCGATATAAATTAAAAGCTATTAATAAAAAATTGAGATTGTTGGAAATAAAAGAAGTTGAACTGATTGAAAATTACTCGAAAAAAAAGGAAAAGATTTATAAAATGATTAGTCTGATCATCAAAAAAGATGAAGAGATAAGTAGAAAGACTAAAGAAGCAGGAAAATTTATTTTAGCAACTAACTTAGTAGAGGAAAATAAATTAGAAGCTAGTGAAATTCTGATAACTTATAAAAACCAGCAATCTACGGAAAGAGGATTTCGATTTTTGAAAGATCCCTTATTTTTTACTGATAGTTTCTTCGTTGAAAAACCAGAAAGAATAGAAACAATGTTATTTTCAATGTCTTTGTGTTTGTTGATTTATAACTTGGGGCAAAGAGAATTAAGAGATTGTTTAAAAAGAGTCAAAAAAGGAATAAATAATCAAGTAGGGAAAGTGACATTGCGTCCGACTTCGAGGTGGATATTTCAATGTTTTCAAGGTATTCATTATGTGATTTTAAACGGAGTTAAACAAATTGTCAATTTAACAGAAGAAAGGCGTTTTATATTGAGTTTATTACCTGCATCTTGTCAAAGATATTATCTATAAATTGAATTGGATAAAGCAAAAATAATAAAAGAATAAGAGTCTAATGATATCAAATGAGAAGAGGAAACTCTCCTTCGTTTGTGCTGAGTCTTGCTAAGTTTTCAATGAGTATAAATCTTCTTAATTTGATTATTTTTCCTAAAAATTTAATGAAAAGAGAAATATTCTTGCCCAGGTATGATTTTCGGACTTTTTAAAACTATGTATTTTTTTTATACTACATTTTGAAGTGCGGCATCTGGGTTAGATGTGGCTTATTTTTCAAGCGATCGCTTAAAGTGGCACACTGTTATTTTTTACTCGCCCCTCAAATCAAGGTTAAACTCAGACTACATAATGGTTTGAAGTTTAGCGATCGCAGAATTTGTGAGAAATGCGGGAAATGCCAATGCCAATGCCAATGCCCATGACCATGCAGATTCCCATGCCAATGCCAATGCCAATGACAATACCGATACAAATGCCAATGCCAATGCCACAACCCACAAGGGAGATAGGATTATTGCCATAATTGCACCATAAATACTATAAAGTACAAAACTAGTAATTAAGCTTATCCAGGGAATTTTTCTTGCTCTGAGACGAACAGGGCGTACATTTTTATTACTAGGGTATGATATTTGTTTAATCTCCTCTTTTCGATACTGTGGCGCAACAGGAGGAGGGGGTTGAGGTGTTTCTAATAACCCAAGCCATGCTGAGATTGACTGGGGACGATCTTCTTTTTCTAATGCCATTCCTTCTAGGATAGCCTCATTAATATGTTCACTTTACATCTTTCTCTGAAATTGTACTTGAGGAAAACAGAAAATGGAACTTTGACCCCAAAACAGTACATAAATATCTTTGTAAAGGTTTTTCTGTACTAAAAAGCAGCCCAGAAAATAAATATAAGAGGACTTTCAACCTTAAAATAATACATAAATATCTTTGTAAAGGTTTTTATGTACTACTAGACTTCAATGATAATGAATTTGGAAAAAGCTTTAAGGTTTAGAGGTAGAAGAAGGACTAGGGGAAACAGTAGGAGTGGGTTGGGGTGTTAACCATTTTTCAACCATTTGGGGAAGTCCTAACGCAGTTAATAAAGTAGCGATCGCAGTAACACCACCCCAGAACAGAGTCCAGTTGATGGAAAAACCTAGACTTGAGGAGGTTTTCACCCCTTTGGGAATAGATAACCCCAACTGTTTCAACCAATCTTGTACTGACTGAGGGTGATCGCTTGCTTCGAGTTCCATTGCTTTCAAAATAGCATTATTAGTGCGATCGCTAATAGCAGAATTAATAGTTTTGGGGGGAATTAAGGGTTTATTTTCCAGTTTACGTTCAATAGCACTGACGGGGTTATTTCTGTCAATAATTCGTATAAAGTTGCCCCGAGAGAATAAATATCGGTATAAGCTGACCTTTTTCCATCACGAGAATAACATTCAATAGGGGCAAAACCTTCTGCTAATTCTTCAGTTCTCGTTTTGGTTAATTCATGATCAAAATTTAAGGCTAAACCAAAGTCAATTAATACTGCTTCTGCTTTTCCCGTGCGAATAATAATATTTCCAGGTCTAATATCTCGATGTAATAATTGATGACGATGCACTTCTATTAAAGCGTTTCCTATTTGTTGAATATAACTTAATCCTTCCTTTTCTGGAATAATTTTGTTATCTCTTTTGTCCAAGGTTTGCCCACTAATATATTCCATAACAATGCACAAAATATTTTCTTCCCTAAAACGCTCTTTTACCTGGACAATATGAGGATGGTTGCATTTTGCTAGTTCAAAAGCTTCTTTAGATAAACTATCTTGTAACTGTTGGAATTTAATTGGATTTAACCATACATCTTTTGCCGTTTTTATGACAACTTTATGATCATTTTGAGTATCATTAGCTAAATAAGTAACAGAAAATCGTCCTCTCCCAAGGATTTCTTGGATAGTGTATCTGTCATTTTTTAATGTTTTTCCTTTTGACCAAGCCATTAATTTTGCTTAAATATTCAATAATTTTTAGGTTATTTATGGGTAAGTTAAAATATATCGATACTAAAATAGACGCACTTGAGCATAAAATCGAGACTAAAATAGATGCACTTGATAAAAAGTTTGAGGCAAAAATAGATGCTCTTGATAAAAAGTTTGAGGCTAAATTTGAGAAAGTAGAAGAACGTCTGAACAGTCTAGAAATAAAACAAACAAAACTAACTGAAAAAGTTGAGGGAATGAATGATCGATTACAATCAGTGGAAGGAACCAAAAAAAAATCAAGTTTGGGCTTTAATTGTCCTTTTAGCTGGAGCCATAGCAACGGCAGGTTTTAGAACATTCTTTATAGGTAATCCTTAGATTTTTTAGAATTTATAGACAACTACCTATTATGATTAGAAGGTTATGGAGATTTCTCGTTCCTCACCAATGACAATTGTTAATTGTTAATTGTTAATTGTTCATTATAAAGCTAACTCTTTCTTATTTTGGTTAACTAATTTTTCAAATTCTTGTAAAGCTTTGATGTATATTTCAGGAGCGATCGCACTAATACTAACGTGATCAGCACCTGCCACTAGGACAAGTTTTTTAGGAACGGTAGCAGCTTTAAATAGGGTTTCACTCATGGTGTATGGAACGGTGCGATCGCTAGTTCCATGAATCAACAGTAAAGGAACTTTTAATGAGGATAATTTCCCTAAAGAATCAAAGCGTTGATGTAACAATAATTTGCTAGGAAATAGTTGATAAATAAACCCTGAATGATCAATCATATCCATCATAGAAGTGAAGGTATTTTCTACAATAACCCCTGCTGCATCTGGTTGATGAACTCCTAAATCAATAGCAACGGCCCCACCCAAAGAATGACCATAAATAAAGATATTTTGCGGTTCAATTTGAAGTTCTTGGGTTAAATAATCCCATGCTACCTGAGCATCACGGTATATTTCCGATTCTTGGGGAAATTGACCTTTACTGAGTCCATAACCCCGATAATCAATAATAAGAACAGAATATCCCTGATCATAATAGGTTTGAACTGTGCTTAAATTGTAGCTAACATTGCCACCAACACCGTGCAAATATAATAAGACTTTTTTTGGATGGGGATTAGGATTAATCCACCAACCATGTACTTTTTCTATTTTGCCTTGAGAAGTGGTCACCGGTAACCAGACATCTTCGTAAGACATTCCTAACTGGTTAGGATTTGTGCTTATGGCGAAGGATGGCTTTAAAATTAGTCGATTTTGACCCCAAATCAAAGCAACACACAGAGATAGATAAGCTATCACTCCGACACCAACACTACCTAGTAATCCTTTCAATAAAAGATTATTCATGATTCGGGAATTCTCCTCAATTTTTACACCTTAATATATTATGATATCTTTACTTTAAGGGAGGTACTTGATTGTGCCAATCTGTAGACTGTTCATAAGCATAGGCAACTTGAAACAGGTTGCCTTCTTCGAGAACATTACCGATTAATTGTAGGCCAATGGGTAGATTTTGCTCATCGAAACCGCAAGGAATACTCATCCCTGGTAAACCTGCTAAATTAACGGGAATAGTCATTAAATCAGATAGATACATACTCAAGGGATCAGATGTTTTTTCCCCTGCTTTAAATGCGGTTGTAGGAGACGTAGGACAAACTAAAACGTCTACCTTTTCAAACCCTGCATCAAAATCTTGTTTAATTAAGGTGCGAACCTTTTGCGCTTTCAGATAATAAGCGTCATAATAACCGGCCGATAGGGTATAAGTTCCGATCATAATGCGTCGTTTCACCTCATTACCAAACCCTTTGGCCCGAGTTTTGGTGTACATATCGATGAGGGTATCTGCATCTTCACGAATACCGTATTTTACCGCGTCGTAACGGGCTAAATTTGAGGATGCTTCTGAAGGGGCGATGATATAGTATGCAGGAAGACCATAACGGAAACGGGGACAGGAAATATTAACCACTTTTGCCCCTAAAGTTTTCAGATGGGCGATCGCATCTTGAACGGTTTTAGCTACCACGGGATCTAATCCTTCCCCGAAAGTTTCGTCAATGACTCCCACGGTTAACCCTTCTAAAGAGGGTTTAAGGAATTGGGTATAGTCGGGGATGGGGGTGTTGATGCTGGTGGAATCTTTGGCATCATAACCTGCGATCGCCCCTAATAAGATGGCTGCGTCTTCTACGTTGCGGGCAAAGGGTCCAATTTGATCCAAGGAAGAGGCATAAGCTACCAACCCATAGCGAGAAACCAACCCATAGGTGGGTTTTAGCCCCACTACGCCACATAAAGAGGCTGGTTGACGGATCGAACCCCCAGTATCAGAACCGAGGGATACAACGCATTCTGAGGCGGCTACGGCTGCGGCTGATCCCCCTGATGATCCCCCTGGAACCCTGGAAAGATCCCAAGGGTTGGCGGTGACTTGATAACCGGAGTTTTCGGTGGAACTTCCCATGGCAAACTCATCCAGGTTGGTTTTGCCTACCATAACGGCCCCTGCGTCTTTTAATTTTTGGGTGACGGTGGACTCGTAGGGAGGGACAAAATTGGCTAAAATTTGCGAGCCACAGGTGGTTTTAATGCCTGTGGTACACATATTATCTTTAATACCGATGGGAATACCAGCTAACAGGCCAATTTCTTCATTCTTGGCGATTTTGGCATCGACTTTTTTGGCGGTTTCCAGAGCGTGATCGGCGGTAACTTGCAGGAAACTTTTAACTTGTTCATCCACTGCGTTGATTCTTTCTAAGGCTTCTGTGGTAATCTCAACGGCAGATCGTTCTTTGTTGACTAATTGTTGATGGAGTTCGCGGATAGATGTCATAGTCTATTTTTTTCAATGAAGGGAGGGGATGCGCTACACGCCCACCAATTAAAAATAGTAACATTTTGACGCATCCTGATTAAACGAAAAATAGAGGGATGAAAACAGATACTATCTTTTATCGTCTCTTTCAATCTTTTCCTTCTATCTTCTTTGAACTGATTCAACTTCCTGCCACGGAAGCAAATAACTATTCTTTTGACTCGGTAGAGGTTAAGCAGTTATCTTTCCGCATTGATGGGATATTTCTACCGCAAAATAATAATCCTCATGTACCGATTTACTTCTGTGAGGTACAGTTTCAAAAGGATAATGACTTTTATGGTCGCTTTTTTGCAGAAATATTCATGTATTTGAGTAAAACCGATTCTTGTTTATAAATTACCCCGTTTAACTCGTAGGGAGGTAGAAGCCATGTTTAGTTTAGATGAATTAAAGCAAACTCGATATTTTCAAGATGTTCTTGAGGAAGGTCGTCAAGAAGGCCGTCAAGAGGGCAGATTTGAGAATAAACTAGAAACTGTCCCTCGTTTGTTAGCATTGGGGTTAACCGTTGAACAGGTTGCCGAAGCTTTACAGTTAGACATTGAACAGGTTAGAAATATACAAAAAAAGGAAGGGCTTTAAACCTTCCTCCCACCTATAAACGTAGAATAGAAGCATGAAAACAGATAATATCTTTTATCGTCTCTTTCAATCTTTTCCGTCTATTTTCTTTGAACTGATTCAACTTCCTGCAACGGAAGCAAATAACTATTGTTTCGAGTCGGTTTGTTGTGACATCCTCCCACGCTAACTGCTAGGCAGTATAGCGTGGGCTTCCCGACTCACGACGGGATATTTCTGCCCACAGGGGTATTCCCCTACGCCAGTTATCTAGGCTCATCACCCCCGACACCTCGACTTGACAGACGGTTTCCTTTCCCCTGAGTCCCAGGGTAGTAGTTTCTATTCCTCGATTACAAATTTCTTGCGCGCTGGCAACATCTCTATCACATTCATATCCGCATTCAGGACAGTTATGAACTCTTAAGACAAGAGTTTTCCTAACCTCTGCACGACAATTAGGACAGGTTTGGCTAGTTCCTCGGTGGTCAACTAATCCAAAATATTTTCCCCTAATTTTGCAGACATATTTGAGAATATCTCTGAATTGTCCAAAACCTGCATCTAGAGTATGTTTACCCAGAAAGCCTTTAGCCATTGTACGAAAGTCAATATCCTCCATAAAGATACTGTCTCCCATATCACAGACTTTATGAGCTAATTGAAATTGGTAATCTTTACGCTTGAAAGCAATATGATTGTGTTGCTTTTCTACTTTCTTTCTAGCTTTTTCATAGTTATTAGAACGCTTTTGTTTTCTACTTAACCGACGTTGTAGCACTTTCAGCCGACGGTGTTCGGTCTTGAAGAATTTACGCCCTTTTTCTATATAGTTATCACTGGTAGCTAAGTAACTAGAAAGCCCGACATCTAACCCTAAAGGATGCCCAAAAGGAGCCTCAATTTCAGGTAAGTTAATGTCAGATTGAATGCTAATTACGGCAAACCACCCCATTGCTTTCTTGACTACTCGTATCTGCTTAATGACAAAACCATTAGGAATTGGACGATGAAGATTTATCTGTACTTTTCCCAATTTAGGTAATTTGATCTGCCATCCTGTCAAAGGATTGCTCCTAAACTGAGGAAATAATAAAGATTTCATCTGTCCATATTTCTTGAAGCGAGGAAATCCAAATCCTCTATCACGAAAAAAGTCCCAAGCATCATGTAGTCTTCTGACATTAGTTTGCAAGACTTGGCTTGGGACTAAAGCTAATTCAGGAAATACTTTTTTCGCCTTTGGTAATTGGTTTTGTTGCTGATGATAACTAGGAAAAGGATAATCAGCCGACATAATATATTCTGACTGCAAACTACACCGATCTGCTGGACACTTCCTCGAAGCTATCCAACCCTTTAACTCACGCAAAGCATAATTATATGAACAGCGACAAATTTCTAGCCATTGGTCTAACATTGCCTCTTGTTTGCTGTCAGGGTAGATTCGGTACGAGTAGTTGAGTGTTAGAGTCATGATAATATGTTAGCACAAAAATAATAAAGTGGTAACATAAATTATCAATCCCAAGGTTGTGCTGTCGCACGTTAATATATTGGTCGGGCTTTATCCGCACGCTATAAACGAGGGGTACTCACCTACGGTTCGATGAGTCCCCCTCGTTTATAGCGTGGGACTTAGCCCGACATCCCAGTTAACTCCCTAGAGGTTAAGCAGTTATCTTTTCGCATTGATGGGATATTTCTACCGCAAAATAATAATCCTCATGTACCGATTTACTTTTGTGAGGTACAGTTTCAAAAGGATGATGACTTTTATGGTCGCTTTTTTGCGGAAATATCCTCATATCTGAGTCAAACCGAGTTAACCAATGATTGGCGTGGCGTAATCATCTATCCCAGATTCCGCACTTCAAAAAGTAGCATTAAATACTACAAGCCCGGGGTCAATAATTAAGTATAATTGCTTAAGCTCTTGAAGACAAAAAAGTGGGATAATTGCTTAAGTTGTTTCCTCTGTAAAAAAAGAGAGAAAAATGTCTTATTTAGAAGAAATACAAGTTAAAAATTTAGACCATTTAGGGATAGTAGCTGGTTTAATTGATGAAATAAGAATAGTCAAAATAATTAATAATAAATTAGGAATAGATGTTAGAGAAAAAATCTCAGCAGGTACAGTAGTTAAGTCTATTTTAATCAATGGACTAGGATTTGTTTCAAGACCTCTATATTTATTCAGTCAGTTTTTTCAAGATAAAGCCATTGGGAAATTGTTAGGAGAAAGAATTAAACCTGATTACCTTAATGATGATAAAATTGGGAGAGTAATGGATGAATTATATAAATATGGACTAAATGATATTTTTATTGAAGTAGTTTTAGAAGTAATTAAAAAAATTAAAATAGACCTTAAATACTCCCATTTAGATTCCACATCATTTCATTTAGATGGAGAATATAAAAGGGAAGAAGATAAAGAGAAACAGGAAGAAGAAAAAATTATTAAAGAAAGACCAATTTTTATTAAGAAAGGATATTCTCGGGATCATAGACCAGACTTAAAACAATATGTCTTGGATTTAATAACAAGCCAAGATGGAGATATTCCATTATTTGTGAGAGTAGGAGATGGAAATGAATCTGATAAAGCTGTATTTGGAAAAGTTTTAGTAGAATTCAAAAAGCAATAAAGTTTGATAGTATCATGGTTTGTGATAGTGCTTTATATGGTCAAGAAAATCTCCAACTAATCCAACATTTAAAATGGATAACGAGAGTTCCAA
>Ga0064014_10055_pt1 | contig 58582 bp, 40 predicted proteins | sample CrowatWCoCulture_2_FD_61584 | JGI IMG/M metagenome (GOLD analysis project Ga0064014, IMG submission 61584) | Marine cyanobacteria communities from the University of California, Santa Cruz, USA, analyzing cyanobacterial DNA methylation -... | ecosystem: Host-associated > Microbial > Bacteria >...
TATACTTTATTCTCCTCAAGATCCCTATACCAAAGGATTATTAGCTTGTCGTCCTCCCCTTCATGTTAAAGTAGATAAATTACCCACTGTCGCTGATTTCTTGACAGATAATCAAGTTACAGAAGCATCTCAACAAAGCGATTTAATTTATCAAATTATACCTCATGATGAAATTGAATCTAGAACTCAAGAAGCCCAAGAAAAGAAAGTTTTATTGTCAGTAGATAAGTTAAATGTAGAGTTTAGAAAATCAGGTTTCTTGGGATCCAAATCCAATAAATTTACGGCAGTTAATAACATGAGTTTTGAAGTTTATGCAGGGGAAACATTAGGGTTAGTTGGTGAATCTGGTTGCGGAAAATCAACTTTAGCAAGGACTATTCTTAGACTTATTTCAGCAGTAAGTGGCACAATTTCTTTTGAAACTTACGAGATTTCTAAAAAATCGATGAGCAATAAATGGTTAAGAAATTTGAGAAAAAATATGCAAATTGTTTTCCAAAATCCCTATAATTCTCTCAACCCCAGACTAACTGTAGGACAAGCTATTGCTGAACCGATGATTATTCATAAAACCCAAAGCAATAGTAAGCAAATCAATGAGATTGTGGCAGCATTGTTGACTTTAGTAGGATTAGATATAGACAGTTTTAATCGCTATCCTCACGAATTTTCTGGAGGACAAAGACAACGAATTTGTATCGCCCGCGCCTTAGCTTTAAATCCCCGTTTTTTAATCTGTGATGAGTCAGTTTCTGCCTTAGATGTATCTGTACAAGCACAGGTTTTGAACCTCTTAAAAGACTTACAAGAAAAGTTGAAATTGACCTGTATTTTTATCTCCCATGACTTAAGTGTAGTCCGGTTTATGAGCGATCGTATTATGGTCATGAATCAAGGTGAAATTGTGGAAATAGGAGACGCAGAGACTATTATTAATAATCCCCAAGAAGAATATACTAAAAATCTCCTTGATTCTATTCCCCAATTTCCAGAATCCCTAGATTGGACTTCTGGTGTTAGGACTTAGTATTGTTAATAATTTATAAAATTAAGCCCTATCTCGCCAAATTTTAGCTATGATATAGTGCATATATTTTGTTAACTATTTATGGGATAAATATTTGCTGTAGTGGCATTTTATCCTTGCTTCCATTGTTCCCTATTTCCTAAACAAAGACAAATTTTGTATAGTTTCTATACGGCTCAAATAAGTAAAAAACTAGATAAAAAAGGTTTTAGCTACTAAGATGAATGGGTTTATATTAGTGGATGAGGACTGGTGCGTTATCTATAAAAGTGCCTTAAAAGGAATTTTAAGGCACTTATTAGAAGATAATCACCAGGAGGGAGCAAGGGACAAAGAGGAGTATTTCGAGGAATCCTCTTCCGAGCAAACATTATGGGAAGTATGGCCAACTTGGGTCGGTACTGATGTGGAAAAAAATTTACGCCATGCTATGGATAAACAGGTATTTAGTAGTATGGAATATGGCTATCCTAATAAGTCTACAAAAGTCATTTGCCTGGAAATTCAAACTCATCCCTTTCCAGGAGGACTGGCAATTTTTTTCCATGATATTAGCGATCGCCACCAACCCGAAAGGCAAGATCAACAAGCAGAAATAGACCTGCAAAAACAAAATCAAGAATTAGAGCAACGAATCGCCCAAAGGACGGCTCAATTATCCCAGGTTTTAGCAGAATTACATAGCACTCAAGCAACACTCAACAGCAGAGAAAACCATTATGCTCAGGCCCTTAAGTTCAGCCAAACTGGTTCTTGGGAGTTTGATGTGGTAACAGAAAAAGTATTTTGGTCAGAAGAAGTAGAAAGAATCTGGGGGATGGAACCAGGTACATTTCGGGGGGAGTTGCAACAGGTTCAAGGAGCGATTCATCCAGAAGACGTGGAACACTGGCAAAAAAATGTCTAAGATTGTCGAGAAAAGGGCAAAGAACACAGAATAGAATATCGTATTATTCACCCAGATGCTTCCATCCACTGGGTTCAAGCTTTAGGCAGTGCTGAAAAGGACGATCAAGGTAATGTTATTCGTCTCCTTGGCATAGTTATGGATATCACCGAACGTAAGCAACTGGAACTGGAACACAAAGAAACAGAGATGGCCTTACGAGAAAGTGAAGCCCTTTTTCGGAACATGGCCGATCATGCTCCAGTTATGGTCTGGGTAACAGACGAAACTGGTTATTCTACTTATGTCAGTCAAAGCTGGTACGATTTTTCTGGGCAAAAAGAGGGAACTGCTCTAGGGTTTGGTTGGTTAGACGTGATTCATCCCGATGAGAGAGAATTAGCTCGTAAACGCTTTCTAGAGTTTAATGAAAAAAGACAGCCTTTTTCTATTGATTATCGTTTTCGCCGTCGTGATGGTGTCTATTGTTGGGGTATCGATGCCGGAAAGCCTCGGTTTAGTGCCGATGGCCAGTTTAAAGGTTATATCGGTTCGGTGATGGATATTAGCGATCGCAAACGCATGGAGGAACAACTAAGGATCTTTGAATGTATTGTTGCCACCACTCAAGACATGATGGCCCTTATTGATCAAAACTACACTTATCAAATAGTCAATGATGCTTATGCGAGAAACTTCCAGAGAGCAAAAGAAGAGATCATTGGTAAGTCTTTTGTTGAGATTGTTGGGGAAGAATTTATGGATACAATCCAACCCCACCTAGATCGTTGCTTACAAGGAGAAGAAGTCAGATATGAAACTTGGTTTGATCTGGGTGAGGAACAACGTTATTATCATGCCCTATACTCCCCCTATAGAGAAGCAAATAAGGGAGTTACCTCTGCTGTGGTAAACATTCATGATATCACCCAGATCAAAGAATCAGAACAGAAGCTTTATTATCAGGCTCACCATGATACTCTCACCAATTTACCTAACCGTATGCTCATGAATACTCGTTTAGAGCAAAGTATTCAACAAGCTACTCGCAAGGGAGATAAGTTAGCAGTGGTGTTTATCGATTTGGATCGCTTTAAAAATATTAACGATAGCTTGGGACACAGGGCCGGTGACTCCTTATTAGAACAGTTAGCACAACGCCTATGTCAACAGAGACGCAAGAGTGATACCGTCGCTCGTATTAGTGGGGATGAGTTTGTGGTTATTTTAGAAGACATTAAAGATACTCAACACGCAGGGATGGTTGTGGGGAAACTGATGAGGACTTTTGAGGAACCTTTTATCATAGAAGGTCGAACTATTAAGATGACTTCTAGTATGGGGTTAAGTTTGTTTCCCGATGATGGAACAGATGTTGCTACCCTTCTACGCAATGCCGATGCTGCTATGTATCGTGCCAAGGAAGATGGCCGCAATACCTACTGTTTCTATAGGAAGGAAATGACTTCCACTGTTTTTGAATATATGTTATTGGAAAATGCCCTCCGAGAAGCCCTCAAAAAGAAGGAATTTTATTTACTCTATCAACCCCAAATTGAGATGTTGTCCCATCGTTGTCTAGGAATAGAGGCTTTATTACGTTGGCATCATCCAGAGTTAGGAGTGGTTTCTCCTGCACAGTTTATCCCCATTGCCGAGCAAAGTGGACTCATTCAAGAGATCGGCACTTGGGTGTTAACCACTGCCTGTCGACAAGCTAAAATTTGGTTAGAGCAGAAGCTCGATTTTGGTCGTATTGCTGTTAATGTGGCTGCCCCTCAAATTCAACATGGGGACTTTATCCAAGTGGTTGAAAATGTCCTCAAAACCACTGGCCTACCAGCCGCGTATTTAGAATTGGAGTTAACCGAAGGGTTATTAATGAAGCAAACAGAACAGAATATTAAGCAACTGGAAAAGTTACAAGGCATGGGTATAAAATTGACCATTGATGATTTTGGAATAGGTTATTCTTCCTTAAATTATCTGAAGAGACTACCTATTGATAAACTTAAAATTGACCAGTCTTTTATTAGGGATCTTCCCCACGACACCAATGATACGGCCATATCACAAGCGGTGATCGCTTTGGGTTATGCCCTCAATTTACAGATTATTGCCGAAGGGGTAGAAAATGAAGAACAAGCAGCATTTTTAAAAGAAAAAGGATGTCATCAGGCCCAAGGTTACTTTTTTAGTCAACCCATTCCTCCCCAACAAGTTAGTGCTTTGTTTGCCTGACTTCACTCTGTTACCCCTTCTAGGATAGGATAGGGAAAATCTAGAATTGTTTCATTGTATTAACAACTTATGTTTTTCAAATCTGCCTTATCTCGTATTCTAGTCTTAGTTTTAGTGGCTGTGGTTACTTTAACAGGATGTGGTAATAGTTCAAGCGGACTCTCTGGTAATTATAGCGAAGATACCTTAGCAGTTATCGAAACTTTAACCACTGCCCTCGATCTACCTAATGATGCTGAGAACAAGCAAGAGATCAAATCTTTAGCCAAAGAACAAATTAATGATTATATTTCTCGCTATCGACGCAATGGAGAGTCTGGAGGACTTCGTTCCTTCACCACCATGCAGACGGCATTAAATTCCCTTGCAGGTTACTATACTTCCTATGGAAATCGTCCCCTACCTGAAAAGTTGAAAAAACGCTTAAAACAGGAATTTAAGCAAGCTGAAGTGGCTATCAAACGAGGCATTTAAAATTTTTTTGTCTATAATGTTGCAAGGTTTGATTCTTCAAACCTTTTTTTACTCCCATTTAATAAAAGCTATGATTTCTAAACTTACTCTCTCTTTACTCACAACCCTTATTTTCAGCAGTATTGTTCCCCCTGTTTTGGCTTCTACTGATTTACCTTTACTTGTATCACAAACCCCTCGCGAGAAACAATTAGATGATTTATTACGCCGAGGGAGAGATCATGTAGATAAGAGAGACTATCAACGGGCGATCGCTATCTATCAACAGGCCGCCAGTTTAGACACTGATAACGCTAAAATATTTTCAGGAATCGGTTATTTACACAGTAAACAGGGTAACCATTCAGCAGCAGTAAAATATTATCAAAAAGCCCTTTCTCTTGATTCGAGTAACCCTAATTTCTATTATGCTTTAGGGGATAGCTTAGCTAATGTTGGAGATAATAATAACGCAGCTTCTGCCTATTATTATGCTATTCAACTAAACCCTAAATTTGTTAAAAGTTATATTGGTTTAGGTGTTGTTTTACTCCGCCAAGAAGATTATGAAGGGGCAGCAGAAGCTTACAAAAGAGTGATCGCCCTTGATCCAAATAATCCCGAAGCTTTTGCTATTATGGGTTCTTCTCTCTTACAACAAAAACAACTGGATCAAGCTTTACAATATTTAGGCAATGCAGTTCAACGTTTTCCCCGTGATGTAGATTTAAGATTATTATTGGCTACTGCTTATCTACAACAAGGTCAACTAGAATTAGGAAAGGAACACCTAAAAAGAGCAGAAAGAGTTGATCCCAGAAATATTAAAGTTCAGTTAAAAATTGCCCGTATTTATGAAGTTCAAGATAATCTAGATGAAGCACTGAATATCTATCGTAGCGTTTCATTTTTTAACAGAAAAAATCCAGAAGCTTTTGCAGGAGTTGGTAGAATTCAGTTGGCACAAAAAGATTATTTAGGAGCAACTATTACCTATCAAGATTTAATCGAAATTATACCTCAAAATCCAGAACCTTATTATTATTTAGGTATGGCTTTTAAAGAAAGAAATAGAAATGGAGAAGCAAAAAAAGCCCTCGATTATGCTAAAAAGCTCTATCAAGAGTACGATAACACAGAAGGAATAAAAAAGGTGGATGACTTGTTAAAACAACTATAGCACTTCTCATACTTGTGAGGTACACAGTTTTCTAGTGTTCGGAGTTCGGAGTTCGGAGGCTTGATATTAGGTGTACATATTGAGTCCGAGAAACGCTATATAACCCTATATAAAAGGTATAATTGTAAGTATAGCATTTTCATTGCCGAAGCAAACCTTAACCCAGTCTTCGAGACTGTGAACCTGTAAAATCAATAACTGTTGTAAATTGTCTATAATTAACTAGGAGTTATTATCATGGTAAAGACCCTTTCTACTATGTTACCTTTGGGGACAAAAACCCCTGATTTTTCTTTAGAAGATGCAGTATCAGGTAATAAGATTTCTCTCGATACCTTTACGGACAAAAAAGCTTTATTAGTAATGTTTATTTGTGTTCATTGTCCTTTCGTTAAACATCTTCAGGATGCCCTAGCAGCCGTAGGAAAAGAATATGTAGATAAAGGTTTAGGTGTTGTAGCTATTAGTTCCAACGATATCACTACTCACCCCGGTGATGCCCCTGACAAAATGAAAGAAATGGCAGCAACATTAGGTTTTAATTTTCCTTTCTGTTACGATGAAAGCCAAGAAGTTGCTAAAGCTTATACTGCTGCTTGTACTCCTGATTTTTTCTTATTTGATAGCAACAATACCTTAGTTTATCGTGGACAGTTCGATGATAGTCGTCCCGGTAATGATGTTCCTGTTACTGGAAAGGACTTAAAAGCAGCCATAGAAGAGGTTTTACTAGATAGAAAGGTTGATACTCAACAAAAGCCTAGTATCGGCTGTAACATCAAATGGAAAGCGGGTAATGAGCCCCCTTATTTTGGTGGGTAAGCTAAACAACTGGGGAGAATTATCTATTGGGTAGTGCAATTGAACTTGATTTTTTAGATTTAGGGTGGTCTTTGGCTATCATGGCTATTGCTATGGTTTTGTCCAACTGGCAACGGTTGGGCCTAGAAGGACAACTTTTTTTAGCCACGGGGCGATCGCTACTTCAACTGTTGGTGGTGGGTTATGTTATCACTGCCATCTTTGAATTAAACCATCCTATCCCTGTTCTATTCATTTTAGGGGTAATGTTAACCATTGCTACCCAAGTCTCCCGTAACCGCATTTCTCAAAAGATTAAGGGACTTTTTCCTCTGGTTTGGGTATCGTTATTGGTGAGTAGTGGTTTAACCATTAGTTATGCCCTCGCTTTGATTATCCAGCCGGAAGCTTGGTATTCTCCTCAGTATTTAATTCCCTTAACAGGCATGATACTGGGAAATGCTATGAATAGTGCTTCTTTATCGGGGGAACGTCTTATTAGCACCATCTCTCATAACCAACTTGAGGTGGAAACCTATTTATCTTTAGGGGCAACTCCTAAAGAGGCCATCGCTAGTTATCGAAAAGAAGCTATTAGAGTTAGTTTAATTCCTACCTTAAACCAAATGATGGTGGTAGGGATGGTTAGTTTACCAGGAATGTTTACCGGCCAGGTGTTAGCAGGAAACAACCCTTTAAATGCAGCCTCTTATCAAATTTTAATTTTATTTATGATTATGTTGACCAATATTTTAACCGCTATTCTGGTGACAGAAGGCGTATATCGTCGCTGTTTTAATGAACAAGCACAGTTAAAAAAATTTATTCTCTGATAACAGAGATTATCTTTTTCACTTTGCTTTTTAGCTTCGTGAAATTTGAATTTGATTGATAACTTGTAACTGGTTTAGATTTTGTAAATTGATTCAGTAATTTCTCTGATTCACCTTTCTTAATTTGTTCTAATATATCTCTCAAATTTACATAATTTAAGATATCCTCTTCTGGAGGAGGCGCAACTTTACTAGAATTTAGCCATGAAATTTCTACTTGGGGCAAACCTAAACCTTCAAAAAGTTTATAGTAAGCCTCGTATTGGACTTTGGATAAAAAACAATTGTTAGCGTAAATTTTACGCTAAACATATCTCCAGAGCTAAAATAGAGAATTAAGGTGATTTTAAAAACTCTCTTTCCATCTTTTTAGGGAATTTTAAATATTAAATAGCTTCATTCAGTTTCGGTTCCAATATAGATATCTAAGTAGGGTTTGCTGAATAAAAGCAAAACCCTATTCTTTAAAAGGTTACACCCATATTCGCGATCGCAAAAAAAGATCAGCTTTGTCGGCTACAAACCGCTATAATTGGTAGAAACACCTCCCAGTTGTTGGTTAAGAACAAATGTATCGAAAAGAGGAGCAACCTTTACCGCCCCCAGAAAAATTTGAATTACCTTTCGAGGGCAAATTGTCCCCCAATAATCGTTGGGTAATCATGGCAGAGTTGATACCTTGGGATGATTTTGAGGAAGAATATGCTAAACTTTTTTCAGCAGAAAAAGGTGCGCCAGCCAAACTATTTAGAATGGCATTAGGGACATTAATTATTAAGGAAAAATTAGGAACAAGTGATAGAGAAACTATAGAACAGATTAGATAAAATCCCTATCTACAATACTTTATAGGTTTAAATTGTTATCAACAAGAGCCACCACTGGAATCTTCAATGCTAGTTCATTTTAGGAAAAGAATTGATGGAGAATTGATAAACAAAATCAATAAAAAAATAGTAAAAAGAGAAATAGACAAGAGTGATAAAGAAGTAAAAAAAAAGGATAGTCTCCAAGAAAAAGGAGAAAAAATAAAAAATAAAGGTAAACTAATTTTAGATGCGACTTGTGCGCCAGCAGACATCAAATACCCAACGGATTTAGGCATATTAAATCAAGCCAGAATTGAGACAGAAAGAATAATAGATAATCTTTATAAACCATTAAGAGTAAAATTGAGAAAAAAGCCGAGAACTTCTAGAAAAATTGCTAGAAAGGAATACTTAAAAGTAGCTAAAAAACGAAAAGTATCTTATCAAGAAAGAAGAAAAGCTATCGGGAAACAGTTAAAATACCTTAAGAAAAATTTAGGAAATATAGAAGACTTAATTCAAGCTGGGGCTTCCCTGGAAAATCTGAGTAAAAGACAGAAAAATTGTCTAGAGACTATCAAAAAAGTTGTAATTGCTCACCGCAATAAAGAATCTGTCTTGACAACATAAAGGTAAAATCGGGGATTTTTATGTATAGTGGGGGTTATGACCACAAATGCTACCATTGATTCAAAGCTAGTTAGAGCTATCGCCGATGAACAGTTGGCGAACAATGTCGTCATGATTGAGTGGCTAGTCAAGGCACAACAACAGTTATCTCTTCAACAAAGACTGATTGACCAGCAACAACAACAAATCTCTACACAACAGCAAGAAATTGAAAAATTGAAAGAAGAGAGAGATAAGCTAAAAAACCGTAACTCAAAAAACAGTTCAGTCCCCCCATCATCAGACCAACTAAAAAAGCCTTCTGACAAAAAGAAACGCAAAAAAGGATTTAAACGCGGACCAAAATATGACCACCCAGGGAAGACCCGTAATGGTTTTGGTCAGCCCGATAAGATAGTCCCTTTAGAACTAGAAAACTGTCCTGTTTGTGGGGGTTCAGTGGAACGAGATGAAGTAGTTCCCGAAAAAGTCCAGCAAGTGGCTGAAGTAGTAGACCAACCCATAGAAATCAGGGAATATCGTCGCGGATTCTATAAATGTCCTAGTTGTGGATGGTCAGATTACAGTCCTGTTCCATTGGGAGTTAAAGAAGGATTCAGTTATGGGGCGCGATTAAGTAGCATCGTGGGCTGGCTTGGCTATGGGGGTAATCTTACATGGCGTAAACAGGAACATTTTATAGAGTATGTCTTTGGCATTCCCATTTCTCAAGGGAGCCTTGCCAAAATGCACAAATGGTTTCAAGAAAGTTTAGAACCCTTGACCCAACAGTGGTTAAAGTACATCCAGCAGCCAGGAATCCGATGTGTTGACGAAACCAGTTATTGCATCGATGGCATCAAGTATTGGGTTTGGGTAGCCACATCAAATGAGGTCTGTGTGTTGATGTTGGCTCCCACTAGAAGCTCCGCAGAAGTCGAGAAATTGTTAGGAGCAGATTTTAAGGGCATCCTCACCAGTGACTGCTATAGTGCCTACTTTAGACAAAGTGCGATGGCCAAACAGAAATGTCTGGCAAATTTAGAACGAGAGTTAGAGTCCCTTAAAACCAGTCGTTTTCAAGCGAATCGAGAATTTGCTGCCGATGTACAGCAAGTTTTAGCAACCGCCCGTATCCATTATCGTCATTATCATGGTCGAAATTTAACCCTTGAATACTTAGGCTCCAAAAGAACAGAAGTAGAGAACTCACTGCAAAAGATTTTTAAAGCAACTCCCAAAAAAGGATGGCCTTATGATGCACAAAGATTGATTAACCGTCTCAAACGTCATTGGGAAGAGTGGTTCACCTTTCTAACTTATCCTGAAGTCAAACCAGATAATAATGATGCTGAGAGAGCTTTACGTCCCATTGTCATTCACCGCAAAGTAAGTGGGGGAGCAAGAAGCGACTGGGGTGCAGAGTTAGTCACCCAAATGTTCAGTTTTTTAGAGACCATGAGATTACAGGGGCAAAATGCCATTGTCCAATTATGCGAATTATTGTCATTAGCTGGTCGGAGTCCCCCAGGATTAGAGATGTAAAAGGCTCCGGAGCCGATGGGGGATAGATTTTTCTTGATCGCCCTATCTCTCTGCACAAAAATACACAGGGTTAGCGGATAATCTCCGCTAACAAAAAACTATCTTACTATTTTTTTTCTCATATTGTTGTTTTTATTTGAGGTTTTTAAAAGACTTGATTCTGGGAATGTTAGTCATTAAAATAGCCGTAATAAATTAGCTTAAATTTTACGCTAAATCACAGGGCTTATATTTTTGTTGACTCAACTGATGTTGTTTGTAGTGCTTTTCAATAAGACTTTTTTGTTGCGGTGAGCAGTTACACCAAATCAAGCCAAAACTTCGGGACATCCCCGTTGGTATGGGGATAAATTTGACCTTAAAGATGACCAAACTTGGACTGAACCTGATGAAGTTCATCATGTTCCCTTTACAACGAAAAAAGGTCGTCAATTAACAGTGACTATTTCGGGATGGAAACAGATGTTAATGAGAGGAACTAAAAACTATAAAATGAACAATCACCCCTTTACTTTACTCCAGATTGTTGTCAGAGATCAAGAAAGAAATAGTATTTGGAAACCTATGTGGCTTATTGTTATTGGTTCTCGGCGCGATGAGTTAAGTTTAGTTGATTGTTATCAGTGTTATCGACAACGTTATGACATGGAACATCTTTTTCGATTTGGTAAACAAAGATTATTGATGACATCTTATTTAACTCCCGATGTACATCATGAAGAAAATTGGTTTAAACTAACACTTCTTTCTTATGTAAATTTGTGGGCTGCCAGAAAATTAGCTGTGGTTTTACCCCGTGATTGGGAACAGTATTTGAAGACTAATAAATCCATCAAAATCACCCCTAGTCTAGTTCAAAGAGACTTTTCAAGAATAATTACGACCTTGGGGACTTTCGCCAAATTTTCCAAACGTCGAGGTTTTTCTTCCGGACGTATTAAAGGTTACAAAAAAGCCCCACGAACTCGTCATGATGTTATCAAGAAAGGGAGCAAAAAATCAACTGAAAACTTAAAAGCTCCTTAGTTTTCCTCAGAATATATAGATTAGCCCTATTTGTCAGCCAATTTTATTGACTGATACAGAGCCGATATTTTGGGATTTTAGTTTAGCGTAAAATACACGCTAACAGGCTTTTTTTGTCCAAAGTCCAACTCGTAGGTATTAGGAAGAATATTTTTTTCATAATTAATTTCTATCACTTGATGTGTACTTTTAAGCTTCTGTAATACCTCCAATACGTTTAAAATTTCATTGGCATAGGAAACAAATTTGTCTTCAGCAATATTCACAGTAAAATCACCATTTCCCTTGGCTTTTCTCCAAGAGTGTGACTGGCCTGTTGCACGACTGCGTAATCCTGAACCATATTGTGCGACTATATCTTCTCTGACCGTTAAAATAATAGTTATATCCTTCATATAAGTTTGAAGACATTCAACTAATTGCGAAGCGAGTTTGGGTGAAGATACTGCTATTTTTAATCCTGACGCTATAGTATTTTGATCTGCTTCAAGAGTTGTGATAGCATCAAAGATGGCTGATATATGGTTCTCTTGTTCTTGTTCTGAAAGATAGGTCTTACCACTAGTGGTGAAAGCTCCCATTCCTTGAGTAAATAAGGGATCTATTCTTACCTCATCTCTAACAGCTCTAACATTAGGATGCCCTTTCAAAGCAAGATGAGTAACAGTTGTTCCACTTCTTGCAGGGCCTACTAATATATAGCGCAGAATTTTTTGCTTTCTCGGTTCTATCATTTATTCTTAATTAATTACTAAACCACTGAGGTATCTGTGGAAATTATAAACCCAAGTCTTGGGGGATGGAAAGAGTAAGCTTTTTTATCTTGAGTTTTTAGATTTTTCACTCATGAAAGAAGCAATGGGAACCGGATACCTGCGGAATCGCCACGTTCTCTCTTGGAATCGAATTATACCACTACCACAAGCACTTTTCAACTAAAACCGTTAGAACCACCCTCATGAGTTCGATAAACGTTATATTATTGACTGTAACGTTTATTTTTGTTCAGGTACTTTGTGAGAGAGTGTGATTATGCTGAATATTTTAACAATAATTGTTAGTCTATCCCTAGTTATTTGGATCTATTTATTACTATTTCGAGGTAAATTTTGGTTAAGTAATCAACGTATTAATGAGCAACTTCAACCTTTAACTCAATATCCTTCTGTTTGTGCTGTTATTCCTGCTCGCAACGAAGCTGATGTTTTACCTATTAGTCTAAAGTCTTTATTAAATCAAGACTATCCTGGAAATTTATCTATTATTTTAGTCGATGATCAAAGCGATGATAACACAGGAAACGTAGCCCAAGAAATTGCTAATAACTGCCAAAAATCTCAACAGTTACAAGTTATTTCAGGACAGCCATTAGCAGAGGGTTGGTCAGGAAAATTATGGGCCATGAAACAAGGAATTGAACAAGCTAATAAGCTAGATAATAAACCAGATTATTTACTATTAACCGATGCCGATATTGAACATCATGATAGTAATTTAAAAGAATTAGTTAAGCAAGCAGAAATAGAAAAATTAGCCATGACTTCTCTAATGGTTAAGTTAAGATGTGACAGCTTTTGGGAACAATTTTTAATCCCGGCTTTTGTCTTTTTCTTTGAAAAACTTTACCCCTTTTCTTGGGTCAATAACCCTAAAAATAAAATGGCAGCAGCAGCAGGAGGTTGTATTTTAATTCGTCGTCAAATTTTAGAAGAAATTGGCGGCATAGAAGTAGTTAAACAAGCTTTAATTGATGATTGTTCCTTAGCAGCAGCAGTCAAGGCAAAGTTACAAGAAGATAGACAAAATATAAAGCAAGGAATTTGGTTGGGTTTAAGTGAAAAAACCCTTAGTTTGCGACCTTATGAAAACTTAGATTCCATTTGGAATATGGTGGCGAGAACTGCTTATACACAGTTGAACTATTCACCCTTATTATTAATAGGAACTTTATTAGGATTAACTATAGTTTATTTAGTCGCTCCTATTGGTTTAATAATGGGATTAATTATTCAAAATACAGTTATGACTATTTTGGGGGGGATAACTTGGTTATTGATGAGTATTTCTTATCTCCCTACTCTGAAACTATATCAATGTTCTCTTTTGTGGTCATTAACCTTACCTCTGATCGGTCTTTTATATGGTTTAATGACCCTAGACTCTGCTTGGAGACATTGGCGTGGCAAAGGAGGGGGTTGGAAAGGTCGAGTTTACGTCAATTCATAAATTATTCTAACTTTTCCTAGCTTTTCAGGCTCTTTTCTTGTACTTTAAACTCATTAGTATTTTAGGCTTGGCAGTGCTGCCTATTATCATGGGGTGTGAAGTAGATTCCTCGGAATGACAATTATCCATTATCCATTGTCCATTGTTCATTGTTATTGAACCATAAATATTGCGATGGTTGAACCTATCATTAATGCTATTAACAGCGAAAATTATGAAGAAGCTTCTCAACTGCTTCAACAGTTGCAGGAACAAGAAGCAGATAACATTTGGATTCCCTTTTATCAAGCCCGTTTAGCTGAAGCTCAAGGGGATGTCACTTTTGCTAATCAACGTTATCGAGAATTGTTGCCCAATACCGTCAACCCTAAGCTAATGAGGCAGATTCGTCAAGGAATTGAACGAATTAATCAACAAGAAATTGAACAGCGTCAAACTGCTTTGGACGAAGCAATGGAAGAAAGCGGGGCTTCGGAAATGGGGGTGTTACTCCTTGAGGCTATCCCCAATGAGTCGAAGAAGGCAGCGGCGCAAAAATTTGGGGAAATTATGAAAGTTGATCCCTACACTGCTAGATTACAACTCCCTAGTCGTTCCTGGCGACTATACCGTACTGGAGCCATAGGTAAGCTAAAATTTCAAGCAGAACAATTGCAACAAGCAGAAATTCCCTGTTTCACGGCATTGGTTGCTCATGTTAATGCTCTAAAGGTATACAGTGTTCTTTATATTGAATCCGTTGAACCCAACGTCACTATTGTTTACGAACCCAAAAAAGGACAACGGGATATTTTGACTTTTGATTGGTCGGAAGTTGGACAAAGGGTAGATGGTTTATTACCCATTTTTGAAGAATGTATCGATGTTGGTTTAAAAGGTAAGTTAAAACGGAAGACAGAAATTTTAGATTATGCAAAAATCTGTGATCTTCATCTACCTCAAAAGCAAGCTATCATTCGTTTGTGTGATCAACAATATCGTTTCTTAGAAGGTATCCCATTTTCTGATCTACAAAAATCCCAAGATGCTCAAGCAACTATGAAACAAAGTTGGCAACATATTATGGCTTTTCTCTCGGAAAAAATTCCATCTCTTCCTGCTTACTCGGAGTTTACCCCCTTTGGAGAATCAGCTATTGATTTTCAAGAGTTACTCAAACTTATTCAACCCCATATTAACCTATTACGTCGAGAAGAAACCCCTTGGGATGCTGCTTTTAATTTATACAGTAGTCTAGCTTTTATCAAAACATTTTCCTGACAATTTAAAGCCCTTTAAACAGGGCGCAAAGCCATGAATAATAATCAAACCAACCTCAAACAATATATCGAACAAACTTCCAGAATAATTGATTTGCCCATTGCTCCTGAATTTATGCCAGGGGTTGTAGATAATTTGAGTATGATTTCTGAAATTGCTAGTTTCTTCACTGAATTTGAACTACCTGACAATCTTGAAGCTGCCCCTATTTTTGAACCATGAATATTGATTCTTTGGATGCCATTTCCCTTTCTCAAAGAGTTAATAATCAAGAAATTACAGCCATTGAAGTTACTGGGCAGTTTCTTGATTATGTCGAACAGCAAAACCCCAGATTAAACTGTTTTACAACTATCCTCAAAAATCAGGCTTTTGAACAAGCAAAAATTCTTGATATACGAATAGCAAAAGGAGAAGATACAGGGGTTTTAACAGGTGTTCCTTTCGCTGTTAAAAATTTGTTTGACATCGAGGGTATTATAACATTAGCTGGCTCAAAAATCAATAAAGAAAATTCACCAGCAACGGAAGATGCTACAGCAATTAAAAAGTTAAAAGCAGCAGGTGCTATATTAGTTGGTGCTTTAAATATGGATGAGTATGCCTATGGTTTTGTTACAGAAAATAGTCACTATGGGGCAACTCCTAACCCCCATGATTTGAGTAGAATTTCTGGGGGATCTTCTGGAGGATCTGCTGCTGCGGTTGCTGCTAGTTTAGTTCCCTTTTCCTTGGGATCAGATACCAATGGTTCCATTAGAGTTCCTGCTGCTTTATGTGGTGTTTTCGGCTTAAAACCAACTTATGGTAGATTATCAAGGGCTGGTACTTTTTTATTTTCTAATAGTTTAGATCATATAGGTGGCTTTACTCGCTCTGTGAGAGATATGGCAGCTATTTTTGATGTTTTACAGGGTGAAGATCAAGATGATCCTGTTTGTACTTCTTTACCTCCTCAATTATGTTTTGATAAGTTAAATGATGGTATTGATGGTTTAACAATTGCTGTGGCAGGAGACTATTTTCAAGAAGGGGCAGAAACAGCAGCATTAGAAGCTGTTGAAACCATCGCTAAATTGTTAAATACTAAGGAAATAATTAGTATTCCCGAAGCACATAGAGCTAGGGCAGCAGCTTATATTATTACAGCTTGTGAAGGGTCTAACTTTCATCTAGAAAATTTGCGATCGCGTCCCCAAGATTTTGATCCAGCAACGAGAGATCGCTTTTTGGCAGGGGCGTTTATTCCTAATACTTGGTACATACAAGCGCAAAGGTTTCGCCGTTGGTATCGAGATCAAGTTAAAGAGATATTTCAAAAAGTTGATGTTATTATTGCCCCCACAACCCCTTGTGTTGCCACGACATTAGGACAGGAAAAAATGATGATTAATGGAGAGGAAATATTAATTCGCCCTAACTTGGGCCGGTTTACTCAACCCTTATCTTTTATTGGTCTACCTGTGGTATCTTTTCCCATTTTACGAGCTAATAAACTCCCTTTAGGTGTACAATTAATTGCTGCACCCTATCAAGAGTTAAAAATATTGCAAGTGGCAGCTTGTTTAGAAGAAAAGTTAATTTAACTCCTGCCTCCTTTAATTTTGGACTTTGGACAAAAAAAAGTTTGTTAGCGTATATTTTACGCTAAACTAAAACCCCAAAATATCGGCTCTGTATCAGTCAATAAAATTGGCTGACAAATAGGGCTAATCTATAGATTCTGAGGAAAACTAAGGAGCTTTTAAGTTTTCAGTTGATTTTTTGCTCCCTTTCTTGATAACATCATGACGAGTTCGTGGGGCTTTTTTGTAACCTTTAATACGTCCGGAAGAAAAACCTCGACGTTTGGGAAATTTGGCGAAAGTCCCCAAGGTCGTAATTATTCTTGAAAAGTCTCTTTGAACTAGACTAGGGGTGATTTTGATGGATTTATTAGTCTTCAAATACTGTTCCCAATCACGGGGTAAAACCACAGCTAATTTTCTGGCAGCCCACAAATTTACATAAGAAAGAAGTGTTAGTTTAAACCAATTTTCTTCATGATGTACATCGGGAGTTAAATAAGATGTCATCAATAATCTTTGTTTACCAAATCGAAAAAGATGTTCCATGTCATAACGTTGTCGATAACACTGATAACAATCAACTAAACTTAACTCATCGCGCCGAGAACCAATAACAATAAGCCACATAGGTTTCCAAATACTATTTCTTTCTTGATCTCTGACAACAATCTGGAGTAAAGTAAAGGGGTGATTGTTCATTTTATAGTTTTTAGTTCCTCTCATTAACATCTGTTTCCATCCCGAAATAGTCACTGTTAATTGACGACCTTTTTTCGTTGTAAAGGGAACATGATGAACTTCATCAGGTTCAGTCCAAGTTTGGTCATCTTTAAGGTCAATTTTATCCCCATACCAACGGGGATGTCCCGAAGTTTTGGCTTGATTTGGGTCCCGAATAAATTGACGATAAAAAACTCGGTCACTTCTAACTCTTGTAATAGTAACTACGTCTTCATGCTTAACTTGTTCCCTAATAAAATCCTTTTGGCTGTAGTCACTATCAGCCACTAAGACAGATAATTTATCAGAAAATAAAGAACTTTGCCAGATTTTTTTTAGTTGTTGATTGCCTTGATTTACTCCTTTATGTTTAGAGGGGACTCGCTCTCCTGATAAGGGGACAGCCCAAGGGACTTTTTCTGTGTCTATTTGGTCAGGTAAAGCGCAGACAACGGAATAACAATGTCCAATATTAATGGGTTTATTTCCCTTAATTGGATTGGGGTAATGAATAAAGGTTTTATCCGCTAACGTTTCGGCAAACCGTCGTGGACAGGGAGTTGTGTCAATACCAAATAAGTTATAATGTTTTGAAGTGGGAGGAATTGTTCTCGATACCGCTGAAAATAAAGTCTCAATTCTCTGTTCATAATTAGGGTCAGTTTGAGTGGTTAAAAACTCTTGAATTCCTCTATATAAACTGTTATAATCTCTTCTAAATAAAGGATTGAGAGACAATTCAACGACTGAGTGAGCTTGTTGGTTACTGGAGAGGGCATCGAGTAATTCTATAATAGTTTCTTTTCTAGCTTTTAGTCCTTGGAAGAGGTTAGACCTCCACACCAGGAATTCCTCGACAGACGTAGCCGTTTCATTTTTGGTCATTTTTAAAATTTATTACCTTATAAATTAGCGGAATATATACGCTAACATGAAAAGAGGTTGTTTGTTATAGTTAAGGCTAATGTCATCACATTCCGAACTTAAGACCAGTCAAGATGTCCACCTGAGAGCCAAACAAATTAAGAGTCTAATTCGCTCTCTTAAACAGAAAATAAAGAAAATTGAACGGGAAGGGGAAGTAGCACCAGCTAATTGTCATATTATTCGTTATCAGGTTAATGGAAAGGGAACAATCTACTGGTATTATAAACTACAGGCTGCTGAATCAATTTTTCCTATGGCCACTAATAATGAGAAAAAAACCAAATATAAATATTTAGGACGAGCCGGAAGTTCTGCTCATATTGATGCTGTAGAAAAACTCACTAGAAGAAATCTCATTGATGAATTAGAACGAGTCATTCAATCTCTAACTGAAAGCTACTTAGATATCTATATTGGAACCGAAACTGAATGAAGCTATTTAATATTTAAAATCCCCTAAAAAGATGGAAAGAGAGTTTTTAAAATCACCTTAATTCTCTATTTTAGCCCTGGAGATATGTTTAGCGTAAAATTTACGCTAACAATTGTTTTTTATCCAAAGTCCAACCCTAACAGTCACAGCAATTAATGACAATGATGCTAATGTGGGAACTCAAATTACCCTCGCTTCGGGGGCTTTGCTAACTCTCAACAGTGATGGCACTTTTGAATACGATCAGAACGGAGCCTTTGACGACCTTGAACAAGGACAAACGGATACCGATAGCTTTACCTACACCATTACTGATGGGCAAGAAGTTAGTCCCTCCGACTCCGCTCCTTCTCCCCCTCCCGGCTTCGGAATTGCCGACCCACGAGTTTTCAATGAAGATAGTACTACTGTAAATATCACAATTAACGGTACGGCTCCTCAACTCCCCGTTGCTGAAGATGACTCAGTCAACACCGATGAAAAGAACCAAGTAGAAATAGATGTCTTAGCCAATGATACCGATACCAGTTGTACAGGTATTAGCGTAACCAGCCTAGACAATACAGGACTATTAGGGCAAATCAGTACCGATGGCACAACGGTAACTTACGATCCCAATGGACAATTTGATTCCCTCCCCCTTGGTGGACAAGACAGTGAAATCTTTAGCTATACCATTACTGATGGCAATGGGGAAATCGATAGTGCCGTTGTCACTGTCACCATCGATGGGGTCAATGATCCTCCAGTAGCGGTGGATGACGATGAGCAAACCCAACAGGGAGTAGGGGTGAGTGTCGATGTCTTAGCTAATGACTCTGATATTGACCAAGGAGATGTCTTAAGTATTGACAGTTTTACTACTCCTGGTAACGGTTCAGTCCAAGAAGTAGAGGGGGAATTATTATATACTCCCAATGCTGATTTCTTTGGAACCGATACCTTTACTTATACCGTCACCGATAGCAATGGTGGGTTTGCTACAGCAACAGTCACGGTGGAGGTTGAACCACCTCCCTTTGTTCCAGAGTTTGGCAGCATTGATGGTGAGACTATTGAAGTTGAAGGAAGCAGGAAACTTGTTTTTGCTGGTGGTGGCAACGATCTGGTTGATAGTTCTGTCAGCGAAGGTGAGAACCGTATCTACTTACAAAGTGGAGATGATATTGCCATTCTGGGACAAAGCGATCGCATTCTTGGGGGAGTTGGTGATGACCAATTCTTTGTTACTTCTGATGGGGATAATACCATTACTGGAGGTGAAGGAAGGGATCAATTCTGGATTGCTACTGGAGATTTCACTGATGGAATCAATACAGTTACCGACTTTACCATTGAGGAAGATGTCATCGGTATTGCTGGATTTGGCATTGGTTTTGATGGTGTTGAGTTAAGTCAAGTAGGAGATGATGCACTAATCGGAATAGGTGGCAGTAATTTTGCACTGCTTCTGAATACTAACATTAATGATTTAAGTGCTAGTGATTTTGCTTTTGCTTAATTAGGATTTTCCAGAAGATAATTAAAAAAAAATTCATCCCTCAACTTGCAGAAGTTGGGGGATTTATTTATCTAGATAAATAAATCACTTTTTATCAAGAAAGATTATCTATAATAAAGTAAATATCTTTAACTACTTATAAGTATGACCAACTCGGTTAACCCTGCCACTGGAAACCTTTGGGACTTAGACTGGTATCGTCCCCAACATCAGCAAGATAGCGACACTTTAGAACAACTGGGATTTATTCCAGGCTTAAAAGAAATACTCATGCTGCGTCAAGTCCATGGTTTAGAACATGGTACTGTTTGGGTACTGAGCGAAACTAGACACGGGTTACAAGATAACGAAAATTTGGGGGGTTTATCCACTCCCAATGGTTTCTATCTCTACGGAGAGGTTAACCATTTAGACTTACAAAAAGCCGTCACCAAAGCCTTACAACGGTTTCGGGCGGGGGTTTGGAATTTAGCTGTACATCCCCGTTGCGGTACCAATATGTCTGTCAATATGTTGTTAACCACCAGCTTTGCACTGGGAACTCATTTTTTATTGCCCAAAGGACCTATTGAACAAGCTTTAGGCTTACTCTTGGCAACCTCCACCGCATCACAACTGTCCCCTGACTTGGGTATCTTGGCACAAAAATATCTTACAACCGCTATTCCCTTCAATTTAGAACTGGGACAAATCGCCCGAACCCGTGATTTTTCAGGCCATCCAGCCTATTTTGTTGAACTTGCTTGGCGAGATTCTTAATAAAACTTAAACTTTTGTAGTAGCAAGGTGTTGCGATCCAATAGTAGGCTTTTATAGATAAGGACTTTTTTCCTTCCCTTTCAATATCAATTTATTAAGGACAATACCTATGGTCAAGCGTGGAGATAAAGTTAGAATCAAACGTAAAGAATCTTACTGGTACAACGATGTTGGTACCGTTGCTACTGTGGATAAGGCCGGCATTCTCTATCCTGTAGTGGTTCGTTTTGATAAAGTCAATTACAATGGCTTTAGTGGTAGTGCCACTGGAGTTAACACCAACAACTTTGCTGAAAACGAAGTAGAAGTTGTCGAGTCTAAGTAATTACTTTCAGGATTAAATGCCAGAGTTGCCTGAAGTTGAAACGGTTTGCCGAGGGTTAAATCAATTGACCTTCGGACAAACTATTGAGGGTGCAGAAGTATTGTTGGATCGTACACTTGCTTACCCCCCTTCTAGCCAAGAATTTTTAGACCAGATCCAAAATGCTACTTTTGACAAGTGGCAAAGAAGAGGTAAGTATTTACTGGTTCCCCTACAAGAGAAGAAAGGATGCTTAGGGGTTCATCTACGCATGACCGGTCAATTATTATGGGTAAAGGAAAACGAACCCTTATCCCGTCATACCCGTTTACGTTTGTTTTGTAACCAGTCGCAAGAATTAAGATTTGTCGATATTCGCACCTTTGGTAAGGTGTGGTGGGTTCCCCCCAACCAACCTCCGGAAAACATCATCACAGGACTGCAAAAATTGGGTCCAGAACCCTTTGCAAAGGAATTTTCTATAGATTACTTCATCGACAGGTTAAAACGTCGTCAGCGCAATATTAAGACGATTCTCCTGGATCAAGCGATCGTTGCCGGGATGGGTAATATCTATGCCGATGAAGCTTTGTTTAAAAGCGGTATCTTACCCACAACCTTAGGGAAAGACTTAACCCCTCAACAGGTTAAACGGTTACGAGAAGCTATGATAGAAGTGTTAAAAACAGCTATTGATCAGGGTGGAACAACCTTTAGTGATTTTCGAGGGGTTACTGGGATAAATGGCAACTATGGGGGTGTTGCTTGGGTTTATGGTCGTCATAAACAACCCTGTCGAGTCTGTGGGACACCCATAGAAAAGATTAAGTTGGGGGGGCGATCGTCCCATTTTTGTCCTCAATGCCAAAATTAATCACCTTTTAGAATCCCCGTTGATTTATCACGGGGGTGCGATTCGTTCCTACGAAATCCCTCACGGGGTGACAAGTAGGTTGAAAAGTAAGTCCAGAGGGGTTTTTCTCTGTTACCCGACCCTAAACAATTGTCGGCAACCAGAGAGCTTATTGAGAATGAACGATAATGATAATCATTTGCAAATGGGGGGGGAAGACGTGGCATTTGCCACGTCTTCCCCCCCCAAACAGGGCAATCGCATTAAAATCTGAAATGCGTGATCCAGTAAAGATTTTAGAGTTTCAGTACAAATGAACGGCGATCGCGAAACCTCTTATGCAGTCAGCTTTTCAAAAATTAAGGTGATTTCCGAGAAAGCTTTTCCCATAGGGGGTAATCGCTTGGACTAAAGGCTTTCAAGAAATAAAAGGAACAGAGAGTTAGCGGATCTTGGTACACAACTTTAAAATTTCATAATTGGCTTGTCTGAAAAAACAGAAGAAATAGATTAAAATGAAGAGGTAAAAAGATTAGAGAGAGTAAATTGAAGCTAAAACAGACAAATAATCCCTTAACCCCGTCGATGGTCGATGATTTACGTTTAGCAGCCTCAAAAATGACGGGAGCAGAGCGTCGTTCATTTCAAGCTGAAATGTGTCTCAAGTATTGTGGAGGAAGTGCCAGACAAACCGAAATCGTGTTTGGTTGGGGGAGAAAAAATGTTCAACTTGGATTACATGAAAAACGAACTGGGATAGTGTGTTTAGGATTACAATCAGTCAATAGTGGATGTAAAAAATGGGAGGAAAGATACCCAATAGTTGCCCAATCATTGAAAGAAATAGCCGAAGCTCACGCACAACAAAACCCCACATTTAATAACCCCATTGCCTATACAAGATTAACGGCGGCTGAAGCCATTAAACAATTAAGAAATCTAGGATATAATGGAGAGGAGGTTCCTGCTGCTTCGACAATGGCAGATATTTTAAATCGTTTGGGCTATCGATTAAGAAAAGTGGTAAAAGCTAAACCTAAAAAAAAATCTCGGAGACGGACGCTATCTTCGAGAATATAGAGAAAAAAGATAGAAAAAAAGACCATTCTGTGAAACGTTTAAGTATGGATTGTAAAGCAACTGTGGAAATAGGAGAATATTCACGTGGCGGACAAACCAGAGGTTATAATCAAGCTCAAGATCATGATATGGGAACTAAAGAAAAATACGTTCCTTGTGGGATTGTAGATGAAGATACAGGGCAACTTTATGTAACTTTTGGAAGTGCTTATAAAACGAGTGATTTCATGGTAGATAACTTGGAGCAATGGTGGACAAGTCTGAGTATAACTGAAAAGCAGCAACTAGAGAACATCCAAATTAAAGTTGATAATGGAGCAGAAAATAGTGGAATAAGAAGGCAATTTTTGAAGAGAATGGTAGAGTTTGCCGACCAAACTAAGAAATCTATTCAATTACTATATTTTCCTCCTTATCACAGTAAATATAATCCCATAGAAAGATGTTGGGGAATTTTAGAGAGGCATTGGAACGGAACACTTCTGAGAAATGCTCAAACGATGTTAGCTTGGGTAAAAACTATGACATGGAAAGGCTTAAATCCGATAGTTAAGTTAAGTAAAAAAGTTTATCAAAAAGGCATTTCTTTAACGAAAAAAGAGATGAAGGAAATTGAGAAACGTTTAGAACGTAATCCTCACTTACCTAAATGGGATATTTTGATTAGACCCAGTTAGTCTAAAAAGTTAATAAGAGTGTAAAATTAAGTGAATTTCCTTTTTAAAAATAGTCAAAGCTAATTTAAAAGTTAGCGTATTTCTTTCTTTTAGATAGGGAGGTTTTTGTTCGCGGAAAGTATCCGCGAACAACTTTTTATTTTTCCCTTTTCGCTTATTTGAGATGTTCTACAAACAGATTCTGAGAATGGGTGGGAAACTTTTTCTTGGAAATCACCTAAATGCGATTGCCCTGCCCCCCAAACTGTTTTGATGCGCGAGCGTCAACTCCTAAAAGAGAGAAAACAATCCGATTTTATGCTAATAATAATCAGATTGTCCTTAATCGTTTTATAACTTAAATCATGAGCTTTTTAGCAGTTTATGAATCTCATTTTACCAAACATTTAACACAAACACAGTTCGAGGCTTTTAGAATTTTACTGTGGTTGCTGACAGTACATAAACAGGTTAGAATAGAAAGGTTAGCAGCTTGTTTTCCTTTACCAATCCTTTATCAAAGTCGTCGTAAACATATCCAGAGATTCCTAGTTTTGTCAGCTTTAGCCATTCCCAGATTCTGGTTTCCTGTGATTAAAGCTATTATTTGTAAAGAATTTAAGACTGGCTCTCGTCTGATTATAACAATTGACCGAACCCAATGGAAAGATAAAAATGTTTTCATGGTTGCTGTTATCTGGAAAAAGCGGGCTTTACCCATCTATTGGACACTTTTAGGGAAAAGAGGAGCCAGCAGATTATCTGAACAACAGGCATTAATTCAACCTGTTCTTTGTCTTCTAAAAAACTATGAGTTAGTCATTCTTGGAGACCGAGAATTCCACAGTGTTAAATTAGCTTATTGGTTGAAACAAAAAAGTAAAAAACAAAAGTTATTCTTCGCTTTTCGTCAGAAACAAGGTACAAACCAGAAAAAAGATGATGAAGATTATCAAACTTTTTCGCAGTTAGGAATGAAACCTGGGATGAAGATGTTTTTAACTGGGGTTTCAGTCACTAAAAATAAAGGGTTTGGAAACTTTAATGTGGGAGCATATTGGAAAAGAAAATACAAGGGCAAACAGGAAAAAGAGCCTTGGTTTATTCTTACCAACTTAGACAGTTTATCAGAGGTCTTGAAAGTCTATCGAGCCAGGGCAGGTATTGAAGCTATATTCAAGGATTGTAAGACAGGGGGTTATAATTGGGAGGGAAGTAAAGCCAATAATAAACGACTAAATTCCTTGATTTTATTAATAGCGATCGCTTACACTTGGACTTTGGATAAAAAACAATTGTTAGCGTAAATTTTACGCTAAACATATCTCCAGAGCTAAAATAGAGAATTAAGGTGATTTTAAAAACTCTCTTTCCATCTTTTTAGGGGATTTTAAATATTAAATAGCTTCATTCAGTTTCGGTTCCAATATAGATATCTAAGTAGCTTTCAGTTAGAGATTGAATGACTCGTTCTAATTCATCAATGAGATTTCTTCTAGTGAGTTTTTCTACAGCATCAATATGAGCAGAACTTCCGGCTCGTCCTAAATATTTATATTTGGTTTTTTTCTCATTATTAGTGGCCATAGGAAAAATTGATTCAGCAGCCTGTAGTTTATAATACCAGTAGATTGTTCCCTTTCGATTAACCTGATAACGAATAATATGACAATTAGCTGGTGCTACTTCCCCTTCCCGTTCAATTTTCTTTATTTTCTGTTTAAGAGAGCGAATTAGACTCTTAATTTGTTTGGCTCTCAGGTGGACATCTTGACTGGTCTTAAGTTCGGAATGTGATGACATTAGCCTTAACTGTAACAAACAACCTCTTTTGATGTTAGCGTATATATTCCGCTAATTTATAAGGTAATAAATTTTAAAAATGACCAAAAATGAAACGGCTACGTCTGTCGAGGAATTCCTGGTGTGGAGGTCTAACCTCTTCCAAGGACTAAAAGCTAGAAAAGAAACTATTATAGAATTACTCGATGCCCTCTCCAGTAACCAAGAAGCTCACTCAGTCGTTGAATTGTCTCTCAATCCTTTATTTAGAAGAGATTATAACAGTTTATATAGAGGAATTCAAGAGTTTTTACCCACTCAAACTGACCCTAATTATGAACAGAGAATTGAGACTTTATTTTCAGCGGTATCGAGAACAATTCCTCCCACTTCAAAACATTATAACTTATTTGGTATTGACACAACTCCCTGTCCACGACGGTTTGCCGAAACGTTAGCGGATAAAACCTTTATTCATTACCCCAATCCAATTAAGGGAAATAAACCCATTAATATTGGACATTGTTATTCCGTTGTCTGCGCTTTACCTGACTAAATAGACACAGAAAAAGTCCCTTGGGCTGTCCCCTTATCAGGAGAGCGAGTCCCCTCTAAACATAAAGGAGTAAATCAAGGCAATCAACAACTAAAAAAAATCTGGCAAAGTTCTTTATTTTCTGATAAATTATCTGTCTTAGTGGCTGATAGTGACTACAGCCAAAAGGATTTTATTAGGGAACAAGTTAAGCATGAAGACGTAGTTACTATTACAAGAGTTAGAAGTGACCGAGTTTTTTATCGTCAATTTATTCGGGACCCAAATCAAGCCAAAACTTCGGGACATCCCCGTTGGTATGGGGATAAAATTGACCTTAAAGATGACCAAACTTGGACTGAACCTGATGAAGTTCATCATGTTCCCTTTACAACGAAAAAAGGTCGTCAATTAACAGTGACTATTTCGGGATGGAAACAGATGTTAATGAGAGGAACTAAAAACTATAAAATGAACAATCACCCCTTTACTTTACTCCAGATTGTTGTCAGAGATCAAGAAAGAAATAGTATTTGGAAACCTATGTGGCTTATTGTTATTGGTTCTCGGCGCGATGAGTTAAGTTTAGTTGATTGTTATCAGTGTTATCGACAACGTTATGACATGGAACATCTTTTTCGATTTGGTAAACAAAGATTATTGATGACATCTTATTTAACTCCCGATGTACATCATGAAGAAAATTGGTTTAAACTAACACTTCTTTCTTATGTAAATTTGTGGGCTGCCAGAAAATTAGCTGTGGTTTTACCCCGTGATTGGGAACAGTATTTGAAGACTAATAAATCCATCAAAATCACCCCTAGTCTAGTTCAAAGAGACTTTTCAAGAATAATTACGACCTTGGGGACTTTCGCCAAATTTCCCAAACGTCGAGGTTTTTCTTCCGGACGTATTAAAGGTTACAAAAAAGCCCCACGAACTCGTCATGATGTTATCAAGAAAGGGAGCAAAAAATCAACTGAAAACTTAAAAGCTCCTTAGTTTTCCTCAGAATCTATAGATTAGCCCTATTTGTCAGCCAATTTTATTGACTGATACAGAGCCGATATTTTGGGATTTTAGTTTAGCGTAAAATATACGCTAACAAACTTTTTTTTGTCCAAAGTCCAATTACACTGCTACTTCTTTAAAAGGCAAAACATTTCGACAAACCAATCAAGGAAAATATATTGCTCGTCTAACTGAAAAATCAAGACGTGACCGAAGACATAGTAATTTTTGGATAGGACTTTATGGCTCTCTTTGGATTCACGCTTGGGAATTTTGCTCTGATTTTATTTCAATTATGATGAGCAATAATCCCCAGAAACTCAACAATTATAAAAAAGGGTTACAAGCCATGTCCATAATAGATAAGACGGCTTAATTCCCCTATTTTATCCTAACATAAAATAACCAGTGGAAGATGATTTATTTTAGATGTAACTATCCAAAATAAACCAATTTTTATTATTTAATAAAAACTAATATTGCCCAAGGGGTTGATTTTGAGCATCAACCCTGTGGGGGGGAGGACGGTGTAACCCTCCTCCCCCCCACACACACGGCAAGAATGATTATCATTATTGTTTATTCTCAATAAGCCCTCTAGTTTTTGACAATTTATAGAGCGATCGCCACGGCTGAAACCCTCTTTCAATCAGGGTTTTAACGGGCTTGTCACCCCGTGAGATAAATATGTTGAGTAGCCGTGTGCGATGAAAGTCGCAAGCACGGTTTCGGATGGGAGGGGTGTGATGGTAACATCCACCTCGACCCCTTCTAGAAGTCAACTACTTGAAATGAGCTAAAGTAACCCCAGAACCCCCTTCTTTTTGAGGAGCCAACTCGAACTTAGCTATTTGAGGATGACGCTTCAAAAACTCATGAACTCCTTGACGTAACTTACCTGTCCCTTTGCCATGAATAATCCATAATATACCGGAGTCTGTGGCCTGGGCTATGGCATTTTCTAAGTCTGCCTCAGCTTCAGCTACACGACTACCCCGAATATCAATGGTGTTTTTAGAGGTACGGATAGTTGGGACATCTTTGGGTTTACTAGGTTGTGGAGGTGGAGGTGTAACAGCTTGTTTTTTCTCCTTAACTTTGGTTTCTATCTTCTGACCATCTAATGATTCAATATCCCGAAAAGCAACGGTCATTTTCATCAGTCCAAAGCGTACCATTACTTCTTCATCTTCGGCAGAAACCTCTAATACTTCGGCAGTTTGTCCTAAGTTGGAGAGACGAATTTTTTCGCCAACTTTTGGTTGATAACTGACCTTTGGTTTGACTTTTTTGGGTAACTGGCGTTGACTAATATTATTAATAGCTTCCGTTGCTTTTTGAGCATTTTGGCTGCTTTTATTGCCTTTTTGTAAATTACGGATAACTTTAGCGATCTCTTCTTTAGCATCGGCGATCGCTTTCTGCACTTCTAGTTCTTGATAACGTTTTAAGTCTTGTTCCCTCTCTTGTAAAGCTGTAGCTTTTTGTGTAACTTCACCATAGAATTTTTCAGTTTGTTGCAATAATTTTTGAGCTTCTTGGGCTTTTTCTTCCTGCTTTCTACGCTGTGCTTCTAAGCCGGCAATGACATCGTTAACATCTTGAGACAGTCCACCGATACGAGTTTTGGCCTCATCAATAACATCAACATCTAACCCTAGACGTTGAGCAATACTCAGGGCATTAGACCGCCCTGGAATGCCCCACAACAGGCGATAAGTGGGGGAGAGGGTTCGATCATCAAATTCTACCGAAGCGTTCTCAAAGCGAGAATCTTCGTATTTGAGAGCTTTTAATTCTCCGTAATGGGTGGTGGCAATGGTTAACCTGGCCTGATCTGCTAAACGGTTTAATAAGGCCATGGCTAGTGCGCTACCTTCAGCAGGATCTGTGCCGGCACCTACTTCGTCAAGAAGGATGAGACTGGGGGACGGGGAGTGGGGGAGAGTTTCAGGTGATAGTGTTGCCTGTTCTAATGCTTCTAAAATGCGAACAATACGACGAATATGACCGGAAAAAGTGGATAAATTTTGTTCTATGGACTGCTCATCCCCAATATCTGCTAGTATTTTCTCAAACCAGGGTATCTCCACTGGTTCTTTGGCCGGTACAAATAAGCCAACTTTGGCCATTAAGGCCGCTAAACCTAGGGTTTTCAGAGTTACGGTTTTACCTCCGGTGTTGGGCCCAGTGATGGCAATAACCCGAATATCTGGTTTAATTTGTACGTTGATGGGAATAACTGGCGAGCCTTGTTCGTGTTTTTCTTGCCAAACCAATAGGGGATGGTGTAACTGTCTAAGGGTTATGGTTTCTTTATCTTGGATAAACCTGGGGGGGTTTGCTCCCAGCCAGAAGCTATAACGGGCCCTAGCTGTGGCTAAGTCTAAAACCATGGCGATCGCTAATAAATACTCCAAGTCTTCGGCCACTTCTGCTATTTTTTCCGTCAACTGCCGTAGGATGGTTTCTTCTTCTCTTTCTTCCTGTCGCAAATATTGACGGCGTTTATTGCCCATCTGTACTACGGAGTTTGGTTCGATGTAAAATGTGCCACCTGTGCCGGAAGTATCGTGAGTAATACCAGGAATTTGCTCTTTTTGTCCTGCTTTAACGGGTATTACAAAGCGATCGCCCCTTTGGGTAATCACTGGTTCTTGGATCGCCCCTCCTTTTTGCTGGATAATGTTTTGCAGTTTCTGATAGATGCGATCCCTAACTTCTTTGAGATTATGACGAATACTCTCTAATTTAGGACTAGCGCGATCGGTTACTTTTCCTGCTTCATTTATACAATGGTGGATGGCTTTTTCTAGTTCGGGATAGGTGCGAATATCGGCGACTAATTCCTTTAAAACTGGTAATTCTTCACAATCATCGATAATGCGTCTTAAGCGTCGCATTCCGGCTAAAGTAGTGGCAATATTTAACAGTTCTTTTCCCGAAAGAATTCCTTTTAGGGTAGCCCTTTTTAGGGAGTCTCCCACATCTGTTATCCCTTCAAACGTCCATCTTATTTCTAAGTTTTGCTCTAAACCATAAATCTCTTGAGTTTGGGCTAATAGTTCTTTACTGTCTGCTAAGGATGTTGGTATAGGTAAATTACGGGCTGCTATGGCTCCCATTTTTGTGGCAGTAAAAGTTGCTAGATGCTGGCCAAGCCGTTCCCATTCTAATAAGTTTAAAGTTTCTCTGTAAATCACTTTTTATTAATCTAAAAGACTCATATAAACTATGAGTTAATTTTATTTATTCTATTATCCTAATTGAATCTATAGAGATTAGTCAAGTCATTCTGTTTTGAAGGGAGCATCCCAAAGTTGTAAATTATCCTTCATTGATAATTATGAAGCGTAGCGAAATACGTGGGTATGTCACCCCATAACTGATCACTATATGACTGTGCCAGAAAAAATATTTGACAAATCCCCAACACGTGTTGTTATAATAACAAAGGTAGCACCGTTGGGGTGTCGCCAAGCGGTAAGGCAGCGGGTTTTGGTCTCGCCATTCCTAGGTTCGAATCCTAGCACCCCAGTTTGAGGATTAACTTAAATTTCAACAGGATACTAAGCATATTCTGTATCTATGCCGCAGAAGTGTATTTCATAGTTTAGCCATAAACTATAGCGTTTCTCGGACTCATGAGGTACACCTAATATCTAGCCTCCGAACTCCGAACTCCGAACTCCGAACTCCGAACTCCGAACTCCGAACTCCGAACTCCGAACTCCTAAAACTAGAAAACTCTGTACCTCACAAGTATGAGAAGTTCTATATAATTAATTTTTCCCAAATTGTAAAGCTTTTCCTCTAACCTCTGTATTTAATTTTCCTCTTTCATAAACAATATTGCCCCCGACAATAGTAATAATAGGCCATCCAGTTAAGTTCCAGCCTTCAAAGGGACTCCAACCACATTTTGTTTGTAAGTCTTCCCTTAAAACAGGACGATAATTATCTAAATCAACTAACACTAAATCAGCATCATACCCAGTTTTAATTAACCCCTTATTGGGAATTTTATAAGCTTCTGCTGGTTTAGTGGCCATCCAAGAAGACACCTGAGAAACACTACATTTTCCTGCCATCGCTTGGGTTAACATTAAAGGCAAAGAAGTCTCTACCCCTGGCATTCCCGAAGGGGAGTTAGGATAACCTTTAGCCTTTTCTTCTAGGGTATGGGGAGCGTGATCTGTAGCAATAAAATCGATCACCCCATCCAATAAAGCTTGCCAGAGAATTTGATTATTTTCAGGGGATCTTAGCGGGGGATTCATTTGTGCTAAAGTGCCTATTTTTTCATAAGCTTCTGTGTTCAACAATAGATGTTGTGGTGTTACCTCTGCCGTTACCCAACTGGGTTTATTCTCTCTTAAAAATTCTGCTTCAATACCAGTAGACAGATGTAAAATATGTAAGCGTCTTTGATACTTTTGGGAGAGTTTGAGAGCTAACTTGGTCGCATTTAAAGCAGCAGTTTCATCTTGAATTTGAGAATGAATTGCTGGATCAGTGATCCCTTTAAACTCTTGACGACGTTGTAAAATTCTTGCTTGATCCTCTGCATGGACTGCAATTAAGCGATCGCCTCGAGCGAAAATAGGTTCAATTTCAGCTTCTCGAGACACCAACAAAGCCCCATGAGACGATCCCATAAAAATTTTAATACCACAAACCGGATTAGTTGTTAACAAATCAGGCAAATTTTCAGGAGTCGCTCCGATAAAAAAGCCATAATTAACTAAACACTTTTCGGAAGCTAACTGTAACTTCTGGTCTAAGGGAGCCTGAGTGGTGGTTAAAGGCTTTGTATTCGGCATTTCCAAGAACGAAGTGACTCCCCCCTTAGCACAAGCACAACTCGCCGTAAAGAGGTTTTCTTTGTGTTCTAAACCAGGTTCTCGAAAATGCACTTGAGGATCAATCACCCCAGGTAACAAAGTTAATCCCGTAGCGTCTATGATATTACTACCATCCGGTGCTGTAATTTCTGGAGCAATCTGGACGATTTTACCCTGTTGAATTAGGATATCACCTAGCAAAAACTCACCATCAGGTAGAAGAATACGAGGATGACGAATAAGAAGTGCTGTCATTTGCGCAAAAACCCCCTAAAATAAAATCAACCATACTTTAATTGTCTCATTGACTTCGGTTTAGCTAAACTAAAATCAAATATTCGTTACCTTAAAATCTCAAAATATCGATTTCCTTAACTCCCACAATCTTTATATCCTATGAGTCGAAGCGTAAAACAAGATAAAAATAAACAGCCCCAATCTCCTAAACAAGAAAATCCTTGGGTTGAACTCACCCAAACCGTTGTGACGGCCGTTATTCTGGCTTTTGGTATTCGGACGTTTGTAGCTGAAGCGCGCTACATTCCCTCTTCTTCCATGGAACCTACCCTAGAAATTAACGATCGCCTGATCATTGAAAAAATGAGTTATCGTTTCCGAGAACCAGTTAGAGGGGATGTGGTGGTTTTTAATCCTACAGAAGCTTTAAAAGCTCAAGACTTTAACGATGCTTTTATCAAGCGCATTATTGGATTACCAGGAGAAACCGTTCTAGTAAGAGAGGGTAAAGTTTATGTTAACGGGGAGCAAATTACTGAAAAATATATTGCCGAAGATCCTAACTACGATTATGGTCCGGTCGTAGTTCCTGAAGGAGAATATTTAGTATTAGGAGATAATCGTAATAACAGCTACGATTCCCACTATTGGGGATTTGTTCCCAAAGATAAAATCATTGGTAAAGCCTTTGTTCGTTTTTGGCCTTTCAACCGTTTAGGTAGTCTCGATCAGCAACCTTTATATCCTGGAGAAAACGTGGACATGGACAGAAACCAGCAATCTTTTGTCCCTAAATATTAATTTTCAAGAATTAACTAGAAACGGGAGTGGATGTTTTATCGACTCCCGTTTTTATTTGGAAACGGAGAGGGAGGGATTCGAACCCTCGTTGCCTTGCGACAAAGCAGTTTTCGAGACTGCCGCATTCAACCACTCTGCCACCTCTCCTGGAGATTTTAGGTTTACACACCAATGATAATTATAGCAGGGAGAGAGTGAACTAAATATTATGTTAGATTATCAAACAAAATAAACTCAGTTGTTCTAAATCGATGAAAGAAACATTAACATTACTTTCTCCCAAAGATAATCAGAATTATAGTGAAGTTTATCTGTCTGTGATTGTTCCTATTTTTAATGAAGTTGAAAGTTTACCCGTATTAATTGCTAAAATTGCCGATGTTTTACAGGAAAGTAAACGATCATACGAAATTATTGCCGTCGACGATGGTTCTCAAGATGGTTCGGCTGAATTATTACAAAAACTTGCTAGGAGTCGCCATGATTTAGTTGCTATTATTTTTCGTCGCAACTATGGCCAAACCCCTGCCATGGCCGCCGGATTTCAATATGCCAAAGGAAAAATTATGATTACCTTAGACGGAGATTTACAAAACGACCCGGCTGATATTCCTAAGTTAGTGGCTAAAGTGGAAGAAGGTTACGATTTGGTGAGTGGTTGGCGCAAAAATCGTCAGGATAATCGTTTAACACGACTCCTGCCTTCTAAAATCGCTAATTGGATGATTGGTGGCGTTACAGGAGTTAAATTGCACGACTATGGGTGTTCCTTAAAAGCCTATCGTCGAGAAGTTATTTCAGACATGAATCTCTATGGGGAGTTACATCGCTTTTTACCTGCTCTTGCCTATATCGAAGGAGCAAAAATTACAGAAATCCCTGTTCGTCATCATGCCCGCCGTTTTGGACAAAGTAAATACGGTTTAGGACGAACCTTTCGGGTTGTCATGGATTTACTGACCATCTTTTTCTTGAAAAAATTTCTAACCCGTCCCATGCACATTTTTGGACTGGGTGGCCTTATTTTACTGATCACAGGACTATTGCTAGGAACTTATTTAACCTTCCTCAAACTAATTATCGGCTTGAGCATTGGCCATCGTCCCTTACTGATCTTAGCTGTGCTTCTGATCCTCACTGGTATCCAACTCTTAATTTCTGGATTACTGGCAGAATTAATCATGAGAACCTATCATGAGTCCCAAAAACGCCCCATTTATCGAGTTCGTCAAGTCGTTAAACCCTCGGATATTAAGTAATGTTACAATAATGCCGTCATACTGGCATAACAGCTTGACGGCTCAAAAAAAAATCGCTAGGATAATGACACATACCCGGGTAACCTCAGCTAGAGTGATATGCAAGACAAGCAAAAAGTCACACTATATCTCCCCCCTGGAATTCATCGGCAACTCAAAATTAGAGCAGCCATTGATGAAGATTCAATGTCAGCGTTAGTTGAGAGAGCAGTGGACTTTTATCTCAAGCACCCAGATAAGGTAGAAGAGATAGAGTCAGCAGCCTACGGAAAAACACACCAAGTCCATGTTTGTCCAGAATGCGACGCCGCTATGGTAATGCAGGATGGCAAGATGGTATCTCTGAAAAACCAGCCTAGTGTTATCACAGATGACTTTGCTTTGGATATCAGGGAGACTGTGTCAACCAATGCCGAAACTTCTGGGGAAGAAGCCTTAGTTCCCTGCTAAGTAGCTTAACTGTCCAACCATTATTTACAGGTCGATGCCATGAGAGAAGAGCTAAACATACTAATACAAGCTCAATACCCCTTAATATACCTTGTTACATCAGAAGAACAAAGAGCAGAGCAAGCCATAGCTAAAATAGCTCAAAAATATAGTAAGAGTAGGCGAGTCTTTTCTTGGACTGTGACCCACGGAATGGTTGAATATGGACAGCCAGGAAACTCAACTCAACATAATACGGTTCATGCAGAACCAGCTATTAGTTGGGTTATGCGTGAAAAAGAACCAGGGATTTTCATCTTTAAAGATTTGCACCCCTTTATTGGTGATGCTAATGTCACCCGTTCTTTGCGGGATGCGATAATTAGCTTACGGGGAACAGAGAAGACAATCATCTTGCTCTCTCCCCTACAACAGATTCCTATAGAACTAGAGAAGGATGTTGTTGTTCTCGATTTTCCCTTCCCAGACTTAAGCGAACTCGACCAAGTTCTGTCACGACAACTAGAACAAAGTAGAGGTAATCGTATTAGCACCGATGCTCGTGAGAAACTGCTTAAAGCGACTTTGGGACTAACCAAAGATGAAGCAGAGAAAGTGTATCGTAAAGCTTATGTGAAGGCGGGTCGTCTGACAGAGGACGAGGTTAATATTGTCTTATCAGAGAAAAAGCAGCAGATTCGTAGGAATGGCGTTTTAGACTACATCGAAGAAGACGAAACTATCAATTCGGTGGGTGGTTTAGAAGAACTGAAAAAATGGCTCAAACAAAGGTCTGGGGCTTTTACAGAAAGGGTCAGGGAATATGGCTTACCGCAACCCAAAGGAATGCTAATTTTAGGGGTTCCAGGATGTGGAAAGTCCCTAATTGCTAAGACCACTTCTAAACTATGGGGTTTGCCATTACTAAGGTTAGATTTGGGTCGGGTTTATGATTCGGCTGTAGGTCGTTCGGAAGCCAACCTGAGAAACGCTCTCAAAACCGCAGAATCAATTTCCCCTGCCATACTCTTCATCGATGAATTAGACAAAGCCTTTGCTGGTAGTGCCGGATCAGCAGATTCAGATGGCGGGACATCGAGTCGTATTTTTGGCTCCTTTTTAACCTGGATGCAGGAAAAAACCTCGTCTGTATTCGTTATGGCTACGGCAAACCGTGTTGAACGGCTACCAGGAGAGTTCTTACGCAAAGGGAGATTCGACGAAATATTTTTTGTGGATTTGCCAAGTTTAGAAGAACGTCAAGCTATTTTCAATATTCACCTTAGTAAGCGTCGCTCAGAAATATCTCGCTTCGATATTGAGCAACTGGCTAAGGTATCCGATGGATTTTCCGGTGCAGAAATAGAGCAAGCTATCATTGCAGCGATGTATGAAGCTTTTGCTCAAGATAGGGAGTTTACGCAGCTTGATATTATTGCTGCCATTAAATCCACACTACCCCTATCTCGCACCATGACTGAACAGGTAACAGCCCTACGGGACTGGGCTAGGCAAAGAGCGCGACCTGCTTCAGCCTCCGTCGCTGAGTATCAGCGATTGGAGTTCTAACAAGCTTTCACCTGCTCCCAACAGGTGCAAAGGCTAGCTTTTGGCTAGCAGCCTATCAAAAGTCGTTCTCATGAAACGACCGAAATAAACCTAAATTGTTGTTGTTAACTTCTGTTCCACTGGAGGAAATCGAAAATGTCTCACTTTAGCACTCTCCGTACCAAAATTACAGATGCTGAAATTTTACAAGCTTCTTTACGCGACCTCGGTATTTTTGTAAAAACCGAAGCTGACGTAAGAGGTTATAACGGTCAGCGCGTTCGTTCTGATATCGTTGCTGTTCTTGATGGCGAATACGATCTTGGCTGGTCTCGCAATAGCGACGGTAGCTTTGACTTGATTGCTGACCTTTGGGGTGTTGCTAAGAAGCATAACCAAACCGAGTTAATCAACTCCATCAATCAAAAGTATGCTGTTAACAAGACCTTAGCAGAAGTTAAGCAGCGTAACTTAGGCACAGCTAATATCAATTTAGTTCTTCACAGCTAAGATTTAGCGCGCGTTCCCAAGCTTGGGGTTGACCACTGATAGGTTGACCCTTTTTTTGGGTGAGTATGGGAAAATACTGGCTCAAATCAATTGTTAGCAACATTCTACTGATAAGAGCCGTCATGATCGCAGACATGGACATACACTGTTGTGTTGGTCTTGTTGTGATTATGCAATGGTAGAGACTATGAAACTCACACTTATCCGTAAGCTTGTTGTTGTTAGCACCTTCGCTTTGACCAGTATAATTCCTTGGTTGGCTGCTGACGCATCTCCTTTTTATGAACAAGAAGTAAACCAAGAGGAATTTATGGCGATCGCCAGACCCTATGGAGGAAATAAATACGACTTACTGATTATACGACAAATCCCAGGAAAGCGACAGTGTTGGGCAGAAATACAATCAAACTCAGTGACCACCATTGATCCTTTGCTCCTCAACTTCAATTTTGCTGATAGTTGTCAAAGGAGTACAGGTAGTAATGGTTATTCTCTTCGCATCGACGGACAAGACTTAGGACTCCACTATTTGTTAAGACTGGTTCGACGGAACGGGGAATTAGTGTTAGTGGGAACCCATCGCAAAGATCCTAGTCAACCGGATATAGTTGTAGGAAGAACCCAAGGAATGGCAGAAGGGTTTTTGAAGATTGATTTAGATCAGGGCTGGCGATTCACCCGACGGGCTTATAATGGCAGAGTATTAAGCCATGTCTACTTAACAGGGGATAGTACCGCTATTCTTGCCCAACCGGCTGATAATCCCAGTGATTCATCCACTATGGTATCTGAATTTGAGCCTCCTGTACAAGAACAAACTTTCACCGCAGAAACTCAACCCTCTCCTGTTTCTCTAGGTAACAACTTCAACTCTAGACCTTCTAATAGTAAGTTACCTCCTCCCCCAACCCCTTTGGTATCTAACGAACCCCCACCCTTACCAAATTTTTCGGAACTCCCTCCTCTGCAACCTCCAACTACTAAAAGTGTTAGTGGTGTGGTTCCTCCTCCTTCCCCCAATGCTATGCGATCGCCCTCTCGTTCCACAGGAACTACTCAAAGTTATCGGGTGGTGGTTGCGGTTAATAGTAGTAGAGATAAGACTCGGGTGCGATCGCTGTTTCCTGAAGCTTTTTCCACATCTTATCAAGGTAGATCTATGTTACAAGTGGGATTATTTAGTGATAAAGATAATGCTCAAAAAGCAGAACAAAGTTTGAGAGGTCTAGGTTTAAAACCCATTATTATTCATTGACATACTCCCCCGTTAAACTTCGTTGTAACGGGGGATTCTTTCCACATCACTGCTAGAAATTCCTTGTTCAACGAGACAACTTAGATCCCAGATTCCGCACTTCAAAAAGTAGCATTAAATACTACAAGCCTGGGGTTAACAATTAAGTATAATTGCTTAAGCTCTTGAAGACAAAAAAGTGGGATAATTGTTTAAGTTGTTTCCTCTGTAAAAAAAGAGCGAAAAATGTCTTATTTAGAAGAAATGCAAGTTAAAAATTTAGACCATTTAGGGATAGTAGCTGGTTTAATTGATGAAATAGGAATAGTCAAAATAATTAATAATAAATTAGGAATAGATGTTAGAGAAAAAATCTCAGCAGGTACAGTAGTTAAGTCTATTTTAATCAATGGACTAGGATTTGTTTCAAGACCTCTATATTTATTCAGTCAGTTTTTTCAAGATAAAGCCATTGAGAAATTGTTAGGAGAAAGAATTAAACCTGATTACCTTAATGATGATAAAATTGGGAGAGTAATGGATGAATTATATAAATATGGACTAAATGATATTTTTATTGAAGTAGTTTTAGAAGTAATTAAAAAATTTAAAATAGACCTTAAATACTCCCATTTAGATTCCACATCATTTCATTTAGATGGAGAATATAAAAGGGAAGAAGATGAAGAGAAACAGGAAGAAGAAAAAATTATTAAAGAAAGACCAATTTTTATTAAGAAAGGATATTCTTGGGATCATAGACCAGACTTAAAACAATGTGTCTTGGATTTAATAACAAGCCAAGATGGAGATATTCCATTATTTGTGAGAGCAGGAGATGGAAATGAATCTGATAAAGCTGTATTTGGAAAAGTTTTAGTAGAATTCAAAAAGCAAATAAAGTTTGATAGTATCATGGTTTGTGATAGTGCTTTATATGGTCAAGAAAATCTCTAACTAATCCAACATTTAAAATGGATAACGAGAGTTCCAATGACCATAAAAAAAGCAAAAGAATTAGTGCAAAATATAGAGGTGGAAGAAGTAAAAGAGGAAGATAAAGAAAAAAGAAGTGACCTAAATTTAGAAAGTTATACCTGGAAAGAAGAAATTGTTACTTATGGTGGAATCAAGCAAACTTGGTTAATAGTCTTGAGTGAAAAAAGACAGAAAAGTGATTTGGAAAAACTAGAAAAACAACTTTCCCAAGAAGAGAAGAAATCCCAAAAATTTCTTAAAGAAATACAATCTGAAGAATTTGAACATCCTCAAGCTGCTCGATATAAATTAAAAGATATTAATAAAAAATTGAGATTGTTGGAAATAAAAGAAGTTGAACTGATTGAAACTTACTCGAAAAAAAAGGAAAAGATTTATAAAATGATTAGTCTGATCATCAAAAAAGATGAAGAGATAAGTAGAAAGACTAAAGAAGCAGGAAAATTTATTTTAGCAACTAACTTAGTAGAGGAAAATAAATTAGAAGCTAGTGAAATTCTGATAACTTATAAAAACCAGCAATCTACGGAAAGAGGATTTCGATTTTTGAAAGATCCCTTATTTTTTACTGATAGTTTCTTCGTTGAAAAACCAGAAAGAATAGAAACAATGTTATTTTTAATGTCTTTGTGTTTGTTGATTTATAACTTGGGGCAAAGAGAATTAAGAAATTGTTTAAAAAGAGTCAAAAAAGGAATAAATAATCAAGTAGGGAAAGTAACATTGCGTCCGACTTTGAGGTGGATATTTCAATGTTTTCAAGGTATTCATTATGTGATTTTAAACGGAGTTAAACAAATTGTCAATTTAACAGAAGAAAGGCGTTTTATATTGAGTTTATTACCTGCATCTTGTCAAAGATATTATCTATAAATTGAATTGGATAAAGCAAAAATAATAAAAGAATAAGAGTCTAATGATATCAAATGAGAAGAGGAAACTCTCCTTCGTTTGTGCTGAGTCTTGCTAAGTTTTCAATGAGTATAAATCTTCTTAATTTGATTATTTTTCCTAAAAATTTAATGAAAAGAGAAATATTCTTGCCCAGGTATGATTTTCGGACTTTTTAAAACTATGTATTTTTTTATACTACATTTTGAAGTGCGGAATCTGGGTTAGATTATCAATGTTACCATTGATAATCCAGAGGTCGGACTCTCCCAAGGCGTTTGGGTACGCCAGTTGCTCTACTTGGGGAGACCCCAAGACCGCACTGGCTCCGGTTTGTGTATGCCCTACACTACCGTTGAGATGTTCTCCCAAATATTTCAACCCCTTCTTGATTCAGTCGCTCATGGGGGAAACCCCCAAGACCGCGCTGAATCGCTTTTTAAGAATATTAATTGCTGCGTTATGATCCCTATCTAAGACTGTTTTACAGTTCGGACATTGATGAGTTCTCGTACTTAATGACTTTTGAACTCTTGTGCTACAAACTGAACAGTCTTGAGTGGTGAAATGGGGAGGTACAGCAACACAAATGATGCGATAAATCTTAGAAAAACAATTCAACCATTGGGTGAATTGATACCAAGAAGCATCAGAAATCGATTTAGCAAGTTTACGGTTTTTTACCGCCGACCCACCTTGAATTGAATTCAAGGCGTGGAATGCGCTGCCGCGTTCCTGCTGGATTTCAAATCCAGCAGGGTCGGCAGTGGAAAGCGGCGGTGCATTCCGCACCAAGTTTCTAATTTTTAAAGCTTCATATACTACCAAATCATTAGATTGGACTAACGCCAAAGCATCCTTAATTGCTTTGTCTTTACGCTGTCTTGATACTTTAAGATGAAGCTTGGCAACTTTTACCCGTTGCTTGTGATAGTTGTTAGACTGTTTTTTACCTTTACGGAACCGTTTTGATAATCTTCTTTGCGCTTTTTTAAGGCGTTTTTCTGATTTCCTTAAATAGCGTGGATTATCAACAGTATTTCCCTGAGCATCAGTGTAGAACTCTTTTAAGCCCAAGTCAATTCCTGTTACTTGTCCCGTTGGTTTATGGTTTTCTTGACGTTCTACATCAATAAGAAACTGGCAATAATAACCGTCAGCACGTCTAACAACTCTTACCCGTCTAATCTGTTGTTCTGAATAATAAACTAATGTTCTTTGACTACACCATAAATCAAATTCTCCTGCTTTAAATCCATCAATGAATTTAATTTTACGTCTGTTATCAGATAGCTTATATCCTGTTAGTTTATACTCAACAGAACGACTATATTTTTTAAACTGAGGAAACCCTTTCTTCCCTGATATCTTGGCACGACTGCTTGGTGCGGCGACATGCGCCATGAGATGGCGCGTCGGCGCTCCGCAATTCTGGTAGAACCTGTTAATTGATTGCCATGCCCTATCAGCAGCAGATTGACGGGCTTGAGAGTTTAATAAAGTTACCCAAGGTGTGTTTTTATTTTTAGCTAATGTAGAGCAAAGTTTTTGGAGGTCATTACGGGTTATCCCCTTATTATCCATCCAATAACTCACGCAGGTATTACGCACAAACTGGGATGTCCTAATGGCTTCATCTAGTTTCTGGTACTGCTCTAGTGTTCCGTTTTTAAGTTTAGCTTCTACAACTAGCATTTATTAACCTTCGACCTCGGATAAATTAATTCTAACATAGTTTACCCAAATTAGCGAGAATTAAAATCTTTGCTTTGCGTTAATTTATTGGTCGTATTTCATCCCCCGTGATCCTTCGCACACTCAGGACTAAAGATTTTGGTGAGTATTTAGCTCGAAAAATGTAGCGGGGGCATTCATCCGACATTGTAGGTAAAAAAACTGTAGGGGCTTAATAATATTATTATTGGACTTTGGACAAAAAAAGTTTGTTAGCGTATATTTTACGCTAAACTAAAATCCCAAAATATCGGCTCTGTATCAGTCAATAAAATTGGCTGACAAATAGGGCTAATCTATAGATTCTGAGGAAAACTAAGGAGCTTTTAAGTTTTCAGTTGATTTTTTGCTCCCTTTCTTGATAACATCATGACGAGTTCGTGGGGCTTTTTTGTAACCTTTAATACGTCCGGAAGAAAAACCTCGACGTTTGGGAAATTTGGCGAAAGTCCCCAAGGTCGTAATTATTCTTGAAAAGTCTCTTTGAACTAGACTAGGGGTGATTTTGATGGATTTATTAGTCTTCAAATACTGTTCCCAATCACGGGGTAAAACCACAGCTAATTTTCTGGCAGCCCACAAATTTACATAAGAAAGAAGTGTTAGTTTAAACCAATTTTCTTCATGATGTATATCGGGAGTTAAATAAGATGTCATCAATAATCTTTGTTTACCAAATCGAAAAAGATGTTCCATGTCATAACGTTGTCGATAACACTGATAACAATCAACTAAACTTAACTCATCGCGCCGAGAACCAATAACAATAAGCCACATAGGTTTCCAAATACTATTTCTTTCTTGATCTCTGACAACAATCTGGAGTAAAGTAAAGGGGTGATTGTTCATTTTATAGTTTTTAGTTCCTCTCATTAACATCTGTTTCCATCCCGAAATAGTCACTGTTAATTGACGACCTTTTTTCGTTGTAAAGGGAACATGATGAACTTCATCAGGTTCAGTCCAAGTTTGGTCATCTTTAAGGTCAAATTTATCCCCATCCCAACGGGGATGTCCCGAAGTTTTGGCTTGATTTGGGTCCCGAATAAATTGACGATAAAAAACTCGGTCACTTCTAACTCTTGTAATAGTAACTACGTCTTCATGCTTAACTTGTTCCCCAATAAAATCCTTTTGGCTGTAGTCACTATCAGCCACTAAGACAGATAATTTATCAGAAAATAAAGAACTTTGCCAGATTTTTTTTAGTTGTTGATTGCCTTGATTTACTCCTTTATGTTTAGAGGGGACTCGCTCTCCTGATAAGGGGACAGCCCAAGGGACTTTTTCTGTGTCTATTTGGTCAGGTAAAGCGCAGACAACGGAATAACAATGTCCAATATTAATGGGTTTATTTCCCTTAATTGGATTGGGGTAATGAATAAAGGTTTTATCCGCTAACGTTTCGGCAAACGGTCGTGGACAGGGAGTTGTGTCAATACCAAATAAGTTATAATGTTTTGAAGTGGGAGGAATTGTTCTCGATACCGCTGAAAATAAAGTCTCAATTCTCTGTTCATAATTAGGGTCAGTTTGAGTGGGTAAAAACTCTTGAATTCCTCTATATAAACTGTTATAATCTCTTCTAAATAAAGGATTGAGAGACAATTCAACGACTGAGTGAGCTTGTTGGTTACTGGAGAGGGCATCGAGTAATTCTATAATAGTTTCTTTTCTAGCTTTTAGTCCTTGGAAGAGGTTAGACCTCCACACCAGGAATTCCTCGACAGACGTAGCCGTTTCATTTTTGGTCATTTTTAAAATTTATTACCTTGTAAATTAGCGGAATATATACGCTAACATCAAAAGAGGTTGTTTGTTACAGTTAAGGCTAATGTCATCACATTCCGAACTTAAGACCAGTCAAGATGTCCACCTGAGAGCCAAACAAATTAAGAGTCTAATTCGCTCTCTTAAACAGAAAATAAAGAAAATTGAACGGGAAGGGGAAGTAGCACCAGCTAATTGTCATATTATTCGTTATCAGGTTAATGGAAAGGGAACAATCTACTGGTATTATAAACTACAGGCTGCTGAATCAATTTTTCCTATGGCCACTAATAATGAGAAAAAAACCAAATATAAATATTTAGGACGAGCCGGAAGTTCTGCTCATATTGATGCTGTAGAAAAACTCACTAGAAGAAATCTCATTGATGAATTAGAACGAGTCATTCAATCTCTAACTGAAAGCTACTTAGATATCTATATTGGAACCGAAACTGAATGAAGCTATTTAATATTTAAAATCCCCTAAAAAGATGGAAAGAGAGTTTTTAAAATCACCTTAATTCTCTATTTTAGCTCTGGAGATATGTTTAGCGTAAAATTTACGCTAATAATTATTTTTTATCCAAAGTCCAATTATTAAGCCCCTATCCATTAATTAGACAATGATAAAGTTATCCTCACTCAAACTATTTGCATCAACTCCAATCAGTCTGGCGAATGGATTGCCTCCGGCGGCAATTAAAGTGTCTCCGTTGGCATCGCTGATGGTCAGTTGATCGAAGTCGAGTGAAGCAATACCCAAGACATCTCCATCTATGTCGTTAAAGTCGTTGATGATGTTGACAGACTCAGGAATATCAGATGCAACCAGCCACAATTCATCGGCTCCTGGACCCCCAGTGATGATGTTATCACCTCTTAAGAGGAAGAAACTATCTTCACCTTCTCCACCAAAGGCTGTATCATTGCTGCGGAGGATAAAGGTATCATTGTCCTGTTCCCCGTAAAGAGTATTACCACCGCTACCTCCTACGGTGTCAATCAGATCATCTCCTTCACGGGCGAATACCGTATTATTAACGCCATCGAAGCCAGGAGGAGTCAAACCAGCATCAAATATGTCTCGACCAGGTGTACCAAAAAATATGCCATCTACACCTTCAATGGTGATAGTAACACTCTCAGCATTGGGGTCAACAAAGTAATCTGGTTGCTCATCGGCCAAGGTATAGGTGAATTGCTCTTCCGCTTCATTTAGTCCATCATCAACCACAGAGAAGGTAATACTAGCGTCGGGGTCAATGAGAACAGCAGAAAAGTTAGTCTCATCATCTAAAATTGAGACGCTCTCAATGCCCACTGTGGTAAATAAGGGGTTGTTATTCTCATCAAATAACTCAAATTCAGCTAAACCTCCCAAGGTATCCCCATTAACAAGAATGGTTACAGGCTCATTAGGGGAGGGGAGCAGATCAACTCCTCCTAGAGCGTCGAAGCTAAAAGTAACGTCATCTCCTTCAATTAACTCCGTTTCGTCAACCTCGATACTTACAGTTGGTCTCCCGTCGTCATCCACGTTGATTGCAATGGGAATGGAGATGGCGATGGTATCGTCAGATTCTGCACTTTCTACCCTGACTGGACTTTCGTTGAGGGTGTTATAGATATCGAAGCTGACTTGATTCTGCTCAGGGTTGGTGGTACTGATTTGATAATCTGCATCTTCCCCTGGTTCGACTAAAGTAAAGAGGACGGTTTCTAGTCCTTCTGCCTCCCCATCGTTGGCTACTGTAGCCGTAATCGTTACTGTTTGTTCAAGAGCTCGGATGTCAATGGTTCCGGTATCGGTATTAACATTGACAATGTTCCCTCCTGTGGCAGTCAAACTATCCAGGTTAAACTCTTGTAAACCATCTGTTTGTACCGTTATCAGTATTCCTGCTTCTGGGGGGGTTCCGTCTCGTGAGGGAATTGGTTTTATTGCTGGAGGGGGAGAACTGAGATTGAGGGTAATGGTAGCGAGGGTTTCTTCTTCTGCAACTAGATCGATGGGGCTACTGTCGATGCTAACCTGAATTTTGCTATTCTCATCATCAGCTAACTCCAGAGAAATTCCCTGAGCGTCATCATCGATGGTGTATCCAGGGACAGATTGTAGGGAGAAATCAATGGTTTCAATGCCTTCCTCTATGTCGTCTACTGCCGCTTGAACGGTAATAGTGGCCGTGGGTTCGGTGACCTTGAAGTAAAAGCCTTCTCCGTCACCATCAGGACTGGGGAAAAGCCCTCCAACTACTTCGGCGTTGAGCAGATCGAACTCCCCTAACCCAGCTTCTTGATCGGTTTTTAGATAGGTGATTACCCCGTCTGTGGGTATTTCCCCTTCAACAGTAAGTTCCAAGGTAATGTCCCCTTCTCCTTCCACTAGGGGTGGCACTTGTTGACTAATACCGCCTCCAGCAATAGTAACTCCAACTTCTGGCAGGGGTTCTGGTGGTGGTGGTACTTGCTCTAATGTGTCATACACCGTTATACTGGCTGCTTCCCCAGTGGAAATATAACGGTCTCCCTCTTCAACAAAGAAACTGACTGTTTGGGGTCCGGTGGCATCAAAACCCACACCGTTCTGGAAATTCACAACAGTGTTGGGGTCATCCATACGAACCCGTAACCCTGTGGCGATTCCTGCTTCGTCGTAAATCGCACTAATAACTTGACCACCAAAGGCGATGGGATTAAATTGGGGTTCGTTGACTAACTGGGTGATATCTGCTGGGTCGGTATTGACATCAACAATCAAACCACCTTCGGGAATGGTACCATCTGATTCTAGCACCACACTTAAGATAGGAATTCCGTCTGCTTGTTCTACTAAGTGAGGGACTATTAAATCATTCCCGTTAAAGGTTCCACCCAACAACCCAAGGCTTATTACAGGAGGATCCTGAATGGTAACTTCTATGGCACTAGCCTCTGGGTCAATTTCGTATTGTTCCCCATCTATTAAAGTGAAGGGTAAGACTATGGTCTCTTGCCCCTCTTCTTCTAGCAACACAGGCAGTTCAACTGTTGCAGTGGGATCTGTGATGAGGAGGGACAATGTACTGGCGATGTCATCGGTGCCAACTATGGTTCCACCGGTGATATTGATTGGTTCGCTAAAATCAAACTCAGCAAACCCCTTGGGAGGTCCTTCTAGGAGTACCACTACACCTTCAGCGGGAATATCACCTTCGCTAGTGAAGGTCAGTTCCATCACTGTTTGTTCGTCTCGAATTAGGGTTGTGGAGCCGACGGTTACCCCAATGGTGGGACTGGTGGCTGGTTCAACTCCCTCGGTGAGGGTGAAGGTGCCACTATTAACATCGGGGTCAACAAGGTAACCCGATTCTACTGCTGATTCTAGTGCTGGGCTATAAGTAAAGGTGGCATCGTCTTCTTGTACAAAGTCATCTAACACCGGAAGTCTAATACTGGCGGTGTTTTCGGTGATAGTAAAGCTGAAACTACTGAGGAAAGCGTCTCCTGCAGCTTCGGGGTCGGAATTATTTTCTGCCGGATCTCCATCTTCCAAGGAAAAGGGATCTAAAATACCTCCTACAATATTGTCAGAGTTAACAAAGTCCTCATCAAAGCGATAGAAGATGTTTCCTGTCTCTTGGTCAATACCAGCTTGGACTACGTCAAACTGCTCCATGATGCGGGCTGCATCCCCTTCCAGGTTGACGGTAACCCCTCCATCAGGGATTTCTCCTTCAAAGCTGAAGTCCATCACTAGGAATGTTCCTTCGGCTTCATTGACCACTTGTGGGGTGGTGCTAAAACTTACAACTGGCAGTGGTGGTAAATCTGCTACGTTATCAGCAAATAAAACTCTGCTACTGGCAGATTCCGGGTCAACTGTATAATCCCCAATGGGAAACCCATCTGCTTCCACAGTATTTAAGTCGCTACCTTGATCACCGGTAACGGGATCGGTTTGTGTTGTTCTATCGGTTTCTTCTCTGGTTGTGAGGGTAAATGTGGTTAGGTCTAACCCATTTTAGTCGGCTATATCGAGGGCTGGAAGCCTCAGGGAAGCGGATTTTGCTCCGGCCTCAACTGTGACTACGAAACCGCTACCAGTAAAGTTCTCAAAGGACTCTTGATTAACTGTTAAATTGGATAAGAAATCGGGGTTATCGTTCAGTGCCGATAGGTCAAGACGACCAAGAATTCCTGGAGTATCGCTATCAACATAAATTTTTAAACCACCAACACGAGCGGGTTCATCAAGCTCGAAATTAAAGGTTAATAGGGTTCCGAGATTTTCAACTACCGCACCAGGATAGATATCTAGGTTGGTGAAAGTGGAAAGTGCGACTTGGGGCATTTTTTTCTTTTGGGATTATTGTTATTTTGTTTAGTAAGTATGGCCTAAAAATTTTCTTTTTTAGACAAGGCTCGAATCATTGGACACAGGCAAACTCCTGTTATTATAGACTGATTGTCAAAGTTGTTCCTTGAGCAATCTGTTAAAAATTTCCCATGGTTTACCATCATTCAAATCCTAAAACATTTATCATAGCTAAGCTTCCCTTGCTAGGGACTTAGCCTTCATAATTCTCTAATAATATACAACTTTACTCTATGACCTAATTGATTTCAATTCTTTAATAACAAACTCCTCAATAATTTTTTTCATGAAAAATATACCATAGACACACATGGTTTGGCTAGGCTCTTTAAGGTTCTATTAAGACTACCTTATAGAAGTGCAAAATTTGCACGAGTCTAAATGCCATTAGTTGCGCTGGTTGTTTGATTAATTGATGGGCTTGTATTCGAGATAAGACTTCAATCAGAGTAGCTACACCGCTATATAAAACTTACTCAAACTTACTCTCTACTAATATGAGTAAGTTTAGACAAGATTGAGTATGTTTTTGGGAGCAGCATCGACCCCTCTCTCATATAAGCCTGCTCCCTGAGCATAACACATTCTGCTTGTTCGGCCATAGCTGCGTCGATCATCTCGGCACGAGACTTAAGGTGATTTCCGAGAAAGCTTTTCCCATAGGGGGTAATCGCTTGGACTAAAGGCTTTCAAGAAATAAAAGGAACAGAGAGTTAGCGGATCTTGGTACACAACTTTAAAACTTCATAATTGGCTTGTCTGAAAAAACAGAAGAAATAGATTAAAATGAAGAGGTAAAAAGATTAGAGAGAGTAAATTGAAGCTAAAACAGACAAATAATCCCTTAACCCCGTCGATGGTCGATGATTTACGTTTAGCAGCCTCAAAGATGACGGGAGCAGAGCGTCGTTCATTTCAAGCTGAAATGTGTCTCAAGTATTGTGGAGGAAGTGCCAGACAAACCGAAATCGTGTTTGGTTGGGGGAGAAAAAATGTTTAACTTGGATTACATGAAAAACGAACTGGGATAGTGTGTTTAGGATTACAATCAGTCAATAGTGGATGTAAAAAATGGGAGGAAAGATACCCAATAGTTGCCCAATCATTGAAAGAAATAGCCGAAGCTCACGCACAACAAAAACCCACATTTAATAACCCCATTGCCTATACAAGATTAACGGCGGCTGAAGCCATTAAACAATTAAGAAATCTAGGATATAATGGAGAGGAGGTTCCTGCTGCTTCGACAATGGCAGATATTTTAAATCGTTTGGGCTATCGATTAAGAAAAGTGGTAAAAGCTAAACCTAAAAAAAAATCTCAGAGATGGACGCTATCTTCGAGAATATAGAGAAAAAAGATAGAAAAAAAGACCCTTCTGTGAAACGTTTAAGTATGGATTGTAAAGCAACTGTGGAAATAGGAGAATATTCACGTGGCGGACAAACCAGAGGTTATAATCAAGCTCAAGATCATGATATGGGAACTAAAGAAAAATACGTTCCTTGTGGGATTGTAGATGAAGATACAGGGCAACTTTATGTAACTTTTGGAAGTGCTTATAAAACGAGTGATTTCATGGTAGATAACTTGGAGCAATGGTGGACAAGTCTGAGTATAACTGAAAAGCAGCAACTAGAGAACATCCAAATTAAAGTTGATAATGGAGCAGAAAATAGTGGAATAAGAAGGCAATTTTTGAAGAGAATGGTAGAGTTTGCCGACCAAACTAAGAAATCTATTCAATTACTATATTTTCCTCCTTATCACAGTAAATATAATCCCATAGAAAGATGTTGGGGAATTTTAGAGAGGCATTGGAATGGAACACTTCTGAGAAATGCTCAAACGATGTTAGCTTGGGTAAAAACTATGACATGGAAAGGCTTAAATCCGATAGTTAAGTTAAGTAAAAAAGTTTATCAAAAAGGCATTTCTTTAACGAAAAAAGAGATGAAGGAAATTGAGAAACGTTTAGAACGTAATCCTCACTTACCTAAATGGGATATTTTGATTAGACCCAGTTAGTCTAAAAAGTTAATAAGAGTGTAAAATTAAGTGAATTTCCTTTTTAAAAATAGTCAAAGCTAATTTAAAAGTTAGCGTATTTCTTTCTTTTAGATAGGGAGGTTTTTGTTCGCGGAAAGTATCCGCGAACAACTTTTTATTTTTCCCTTTTCGCTTATTTGAGATGTTCTACAAACAGATTCTGAGAATGGGTGGGAAACTTTTTCTTGGAAATCACCTAATCCTTAACGGGACAACCATTTTTTTCTGAGGTATGACCACTAAGCGATCACTGGTGGTGTTTGATGATTATTGTATAATTAAAGATTGCGGTAAAAAATTACAAAAGGGATAACCGATCATGGCAAAACGAGTTCAAGTAGTATTGAATGAATCTATTAATAAATTAGGTCAAAATGGCGATTTAGTGGAAGTTGCCCCAGGATACGCTAGAAATTATCTAATTCCTAAAAAATTAGTCACTCTTGCTACACCTGGAATTCTCAGACAGGTTGAACAACGCAAGGAAAAAGAAAGACAAAAACTCTTGGCCCAAAGACAAGAGGCTGAAGGTCGCAAAACAGCCCTGGAAACCATCAAACGCTTTACTATCTGTAAAGAAGTTGGGGAAGGAGAGGCTATTTTTGGAACTGTTACCAGTTCAGAAGTGGCTGAAGCTATCCAAGCCGCTACCAACCAAGAAGTGGACCGTCGGGGTATTACTGTTCCTGACATTAATAAAACTGGTTTCTACGAAGCAACGGTGAAACTTCATCCCGAAGTTACAGCAACTATTGAGATTCAAGTTGCTCCCCTTTAGAAATGATTTTGGTTATAGTAAGGGGTAGGGTTTCAACCTACCTCTACTCTCAGAAATTCTTATGTTTGGTGTATCTTGGCAAAAACTCTTCCGTTTACCCCAAACCTACTTTCTCATCGTAGGTGCAGTCTTAGGTTATGTTACCTTCCTGGTATGGGCAGGGATTCGTCCTGTTACCTTTAATAATAGTTATTGATTGAAAATTATAATGGATTTTGTTTAGGAATACCTACAGGACGAGGGAAATATTCAGGAATATTAGTAATTTTTTCAACATAAATAAAGTGGCGTATACTTTTAGTTAAAGGGGTTTCAAACTGTTTGACTAAGATAAGTTTGCCTCCTAATTGTTTTAAAGCATTATTTAAGTTTATTTCTTCTTCTTTTTGCCAGTTTCCTCGATATAAAACCCCGATTCCTCCTACTTTGAGAAAGGGTAAAACATATTCAGCGCAAACAGAGGGTTCTCCTACTGCACGAATTAACCCTAAATCATATTGTTCTCGATGTTCTGGGATATGTCCTATGTCTTCTGCACGACCAATAAATGTTTGAGAATTGTTTAATTTTAATGCTTCTAAAAATAGTTTAATCACATTGATTTTTTTACGAGTTGAATCTAGTAATGTTAGTTGCCAATGGGGAAAAATAATACTAATGGGAAGACCAGGAAACCCTGCGCCTGTACCAATGTCAACTACTTTTAATGAATCTTCATAGTTCAAAAAATCCAAACCTATTACACCAGCTAAGGAGTCCCATAAATGCTTTTCCAAAAAGTCGTTAGGTTCGGTGATTCGAGTTAAATTAATTTGACGATTAATTAATATTATTTCTTGGTAAAGTTTTTCCCATTGTTCTAGTTGTTCTTGTGTGGGTTGCCATTGTAAACTATCTTGCCAAATATCGTTAAAGGTTGGTAATTGCATAAAATCAAGTATTTAAAATACATGTTATTTTAATAGTATAAGCTTGTCGTGTATATAATATAAACTTAAGATGTACATTTAGTTCATTAAAAAAGCATCCATTCTGCTTTTCGTAGGGGTCAATGGCCGTTGACCCCTACAAGGGATTAATGTTTAAATTTACGATAAAGACGTAAGATAATCTTTTCAAACTCTACCCAAACAAACATCAAACTACTAAACAGTAAACAGATAACTAATTGTTCTCCTGTTAACATCCTTGTATTAAAGAAAGCCCGTAACGGAGCAACATAAACTAACATTAATTGTAGAATCGTCGTAACAATAACAGCAGCCCAAAGATAAAGGTTAGAAAAGGGATTCATTTCTATAGCTAAACGGGTACTGGAACGAGCAGCGATCGCATGACCCATCTGGGCAATACAAAGGGTGGTAAAGACCATTGTTTTCCAACTTTCAGGATCGTGTCCAGGTTGTTGTGCATCATTAAAAGCCCAACGCATCAAAGTAATAGTAACGATAGAAAAAATGATGCCAATACGAACAATATAAGACCCCAAACCACGAGCAAAAATACTTTCTTGGGGACTAGAAGGAGGACGTTCCATAATATGAGGATCAGCCGGTTCCACTGCCAAAGCTAACGCCGGTAAACCATCGGTTACTAAATTCATCCAAAGAATTTGTAGGGGGATTAAAGGCACACCAGAAAGTCCCATTAATGGGGCAGCAGCAATAGTAATTACTTCCCCCACATTACTACCCAAAATGTACTTAATAAAATGACGAATATTGCTATAAACTACCCGTCCCTCTTCCGTGGCAGCAACAATGCTGGCAAAGTTATCATCCAGCAAGACCATATCACTAGCTTCCTTGCTCACATCCGTACCTGTAATACCCATAGCAATACCGATATCAGCTTGTTTGAGGGCGGGAGCATCGTTCACCCCATCGCCAGTCATAGCCACAAATTTATTGCGCTTCTGCAATGCTTGGACAATGCGTAATTTATGTTCGGGGGAAACACGGGCATAAACGCTGACCCTTTCTACTTCTTCCTCTAACTGGGGTTGGGATAACTTTTCTAACTCTCGTCCCCCTAAAATATGATCCTCTGCTTGGATAATACCTAAGTGTTGCGCAATAGCTTGGGCGGTGACTTGATGATCCCCTGTGATCATGATGGGACGAATACCAGCAGCCCGACATTTAGCAACAGCGGCCTTAACTTCTGGTCGAGGTGCATCCATCATTCCCACTAACCCTAACCAAACTAACCCTTGTTCTGCTTCTTCTGCTTCCGTTGCGCCTGGTATCTGTTCTAAAGGTTTATAGGCCAACCCTAACACCCGTAAAGCACGTTTCGCCATACCATTATTACCGGGCAATACTTGTTCTTTTTGTTCCTCGGTTAAAGGATGAACCCGTTTTCCTTGTTGATAATATTGACATCGTTCTAAAATTAATTCGGGGGAACCCTTGGTGAATAAGAGATATTGAGGATCTCCTTGACTTTGCCAACTGGGCCAGCGATCGCCTGTTTGACTACCTTGACAGATCGTACTCATGCGTTTGCGTTCGGAAGTAAAGGGAAACTCTCCAACTCTTGCATATTGTTTTTCCAAGACTGACTGTTGTAACTCCGCTTTGCCGGCTAAAGCGAGTGAAGATCCTTCGGTGGGATCGCCCATAATGTTCCAGTCGTTGCCTTCTTGGGACAAATGAGCATCATTACATAATACCCCTGTAAATAATAAGGCTTCTAAGGCACCAAAACGACTACAACGAATACTACTTTTCGCTTCGCTACAAATAAACTCCCCAACTGGTTCGTATCCTGTTCCTGTTACTTGATAGTTGCCTTCGAGGGTTTCTACTTCTTGGACAACCATTTTATTTTGGATTAGGGTTCCTGTTTTATCGGAACAAATAACGTTAACCGATCCCAAAGTTTCCACTGCTGGCAGTTTACGGATCAAGGCGTGGCGTTTAACCATGCGTTGGGTTCCTAAGGCTAGGGTAACGGTGATAACTGCTGGTAAACCTTCCGGGACAACAGCAACGGCCATACTCAAGGATATTTCAATTAATTCTTGCAGGAGTCCCCAACCTGCTTTGAGGGTTCCCCCAACAACTACCAAGGCAACCATCACCAATGAACCTGTTACCAAGACGTTCCCTAACTGGGTCATACGTCGCTGTAACGGGGTTTCCTCTGTTTCCACCGATTGTAACATTTCGGCGATTTTCCCCAGTTCTGTGTCCATTCCTGTACCGGTAACCACAGCTTTTGCCCTTCCCTGGATCACTTCTGTTCCGGTAAAGACCATATTAACGCGATCGCCGATAGGAGTATCTTCTTGTAAACCTTGAGTTAAGATATTTTTTTCAACAGCGTGTGCCTCTCCTGTTAAGGCTGACTCTCGTATTTGTAGATGAGATCCTTCTATAATTTGACCATCAGCACATAACGTGTCCCCTGCTTCGACTAAAATTATATCCCCTGGGACTAATAGAGGTGCATCCACTTCTTGACGTTTTCCCTCTCGTATTACTTGTACTTGGGGGGAGGATAATTTTTTTAGAGCAGCTAAGGCTTTTTCGGCGCGGGTTTCTTGTAAATAGCCTAAAAGTCCGTTTAAGATAACGATGGAAAAAATAGCAATAGTATCTTTAAAGGGAAGTCCGCTTTTAGTTGTGCCACTGTTGCGTAATTCCACAATATCTAAAATACCGGAAATAATAGCTACCACGATCAGCATGATCAACATAATGTTAGTAAACTGATCGAGTAGTATTTCCCAGTTACTACGGCCTGCGCTCTCTTCTATTTCGTTGCGGCCATAATGCTGTTGTCGTTGAGCAGCATTTTCCGTATCTAAGCCGCTTTGGGGGTTAGTTCCCAAAGTTTCTAGGGTTTTCGCCACAGAATAAGTATGCCAGGATTGTTTCTGTTGCGGTAGGGTATGGGCAGAATAGGATTTGATCACAGCAACAAGGATGGGTTAATTCTCTACTCCTATTGATCTTACTGTTAAGTTTTTCAACTGTTGCCTTTTATCACAAAATCGTAAATTCTCTTTTCTTTTATCGACTTAAATTTTTACGAATCATTAAATTATTTTGCTAATAATTAGGTGATTTCCGAGAAAGCTTTTCCCATAGGGGGTAATCGCTTGGACTAAAGGCTTTCAAGAAATAAAAGGAACAGAGAGTTAGCGGATCTTGGTACACAACTTTAAAATTTCATAATTGGCTTGTCTGAAAAAACAGAAGAAATAGATTAAAATGAAGAGGTAAAAAGATTAGAGAGAGTAAATTGAAGCTAAAACAGACAAATAATCCCTTAACCCCGTCGATGGTCGATGATTTACGTTTAGCAGCCTCAAAAATGACGGGAGCAGAGCGTCGTTCATTTCAAGCTGAAATGTGTCTCAAGTATTGTGGAGGAAGTGCCAGACAAACCGAAATCGTGTTTGGTTGGGGGAGAAAAAATGTTCAACTTGGATTACATGAAAAACGAACTGGGATAGTGTGTTTAGGATTACAATCAGTCAATAGTGGATGTAAAAAATGGGAGGAAAGATACCCAATAGTTGCCCAATCATTGAAAGAAATAGCCGAAGCTCACGCACAACAAAACCCCACATTTAATAACCCCATTGCCTATACAAGATTAACGGCGGCTGAAGCCATTAAACAATTAAGAAATCTAGGATATAATGGAGAGGAGGTTCCTGCTGCTTCGACAATGGCAGATATTTTAAATCGTTTGGGCTATCGATTAAGAAAAGTGGTAAAGGCTAAACCTAAAAAAAAATCTCGGAGACGGACGCTATCTTCGAGAATATAGAGAAAAAAGATAGAAAAAAAGACCATTCTGTGAAACGTTTAAGTATGGATTGTAAAGCAACTGTGGAAATAGGAGAATATTCACGTGGCGGACAAACCAGAGGTTATAATCAAGCTCAAGATCATGATATGGGAACTAAAGAAAAATACGTTCCTTGTGGGATTGTAGATGAAGATACAGGGCAACTTTATGTAACTTTTGGAAGTGCTTATAAAACGAGTGATTTCATGGTAGATAACTTGGAGCAATGGTGGACAAGTCTGAGTATAACTGAAAAGCAGCAACTAGAGAACATCCAAATTAAAGTTGATAATGGAGCAGAAAATAGTGGAATAAGAAGGCAATTTTTGAAGAGAATGGTAGAGTTTGCCGACCAAACTAAGAAATCTATTCAATTACTATATTTTCCTCCTTATCACAGTAAATATAATCCCATAGAAAGATGTTGGGGAATTTTAGAGAGGCATTGGAACGGAACACTTCTGAGAAATGCTCAAACGATGTTAGCTTGGGTAAAAACTATGACATGGAAAGGCTTAAATCCGATAGTTAAGTTAAGTAAAAAAGTTTATCAAAAAGGCATTTCTTTAACGAAAAAAGAGATGAAGGAAATTGAGAAACGTTTAGAACGTAATCCTCACTTACCTAAATGGGATATTTTGATTAGACCCAGTTAGTCTAAAAAGTTAATAAGAGTGTAAAATTAAGTGAATTTCCTTTTTAAAAATAGTCAAAGCTAATTTAAAAGTTAGCGTATTTCTTTCTTTTAGATAGGGAGGTTTTTGTTCGCGGAAAGTATCCGCGAACAACTTTTTATTTTTCCCTTTTCGCTTATTTGAGATGTTCTACAAACAGATTCTGAGAATGGGTGGGAAACTTTTTCTTGGAAATCACCTTAGCTAAAAATAAAGACACACCTTGGGTAACTTTATTAAACTCTCAAGCCCGTCAATCCGCTGCTGATAGGGCATGGCAATCAATTAACAGGTTCTACCAGAATTGCGGAGCGCCGACGCGCCATCTCATGGCGCATGTCGCCGCACCAAGCAGTCGTGCCAAGATATCAGGGAAGAAAGGGTTTCCTAAGTTTAAAAAATATAGTCGTTCTGTTGAGTATAAACTAACAGGATACAAGCTATCCGATGACAGACATAAAATTAAATTCAGTGATGGTTTTAAAGCCGGAGAATTTGATTTATGGTGTAGTCAAAGAACCTTAGTTTATTATTCAGAACAACAGATTAGACGGGTAAGAGTTGTGAGACGTGCTGACGGTTATTATTGCCAGTTTCTAATTGATGTAGAACGTCAAGAAAACCATGAACCAACGGGACAAGTAACAGGAATTGATCTGGGCTTAAAAGAGTTTTATACTGATGCTCAGGGAAATACTGTTGATAATCTACGCTATTTAAGGAGATCAGAAAAGCGTCTTAAAAAGGCACAAAGACGATTATCAAAACGTTTCCGTAAAGGCAAGAAACAGTCTAACAACTACCACAAGCAACGGGTAAAAGTTGCCAAGCTTCATCTTAAAGTATCAAGACAGCGTGAAGACAAAGCAATTAAAGATGCTTTGGCGTTAGTCCAATCTAATGATCTGGTGGTCTATGAGGCTTTAAAAGTTAGAAACTTGGTAAAGAACCGTAAATTTTCTAAGTCAATTAGTGATGCTTCTTGGTATCAATTCACTGAATGGTTGAATTATTTTGCTAAGATTTATCGTATTGTTTGTATTGCTGTGCCGCCCCATTTCCCGGATTTCTCACAAATTAATTTGAAAGCCCAATCCAGAGATGAAAAATGATAATTTTTAGGACTAATAGAAATTTTGAATATAGATGAATAAAAAAATTGACTTTGATTATCCAAAAATTGAGTTTAAGAGGGAATAATTATATTAACTTTTGATTTTCTCCACGATAAATAAGACTAAATGAAAGTATCAGTCAGTCAACAACTTATGATAGATATCTTTTTTAGAAAACAACTTATTCTACTTATCCAGTATTAGGAATAGTTTTAATTCTTTTGTTAGCAATAGACAAAATATCTTGATAAGGACAAGCACTAGCTATAGCGATAATAATTCTTCTACAACTAATCTTTCTTCTGGCTCCCAACTTAAGAAGATTTAGACGTATTCTTCCCACAGTTGCTTTAGCCAATGAAGTTTTTTTTAAACAGTGTTGACGAAAAGCATTTATGAGAACATAAGCCCAGGAATGTATCCATAATCTTAGTTGATTACTTTGAAATGTTTGAGTTGAAGTTCTATCAGCTAACAAGTCTAATTGTTGTTCTTTAATCCGATTTTCCATCTCGCCTCTCGGACAGTATTTTTTTGTATAAAGTTTTGAGGGTGGAATTTTTGAAGCGGGCAAAGATGTCACCACATGGCGCATTTTTAAGCCATCACTTCCATAACAAACTTTTGTCACTACTCTTCTTTGACAACTCCATGACTTTTCTGTTTTATAACGAATAGAGCGATACCAAGTAGAAATTGGTACTAATTTTTTAACTTCTTCTAAATCTTCTTTTTTCTGAAATAAACTATCCATTAATTCAGTTATTGGAGCTAGTTTTTTTTCATATTCATGTTTGGCTTTTTCAATTACATCATCCGCTCGTAACTTAAGAACGCCATTTGTTACCATAGCTATAACATAATCAACTAAAGGCTGATTTTCACAAAAATAGAAGATTTCTTCACGGGCATAGGCACTATCACCCCTAACTAGGATATGAGTCTCTGACCATTTTTCTCTAATTAGTCCGATAATTCTTTGTAATTCGTCTAAGGCTCCATCGGCTGGATCTACATTAGATGAACGAAGTTTAGCAACTAATAAATGATGCCCACAGAAAATATATAAAGGAGCATAACATACTCCGTGATAATAACTATTAAAAAATGCCCCTTCTTGATTACCATGTACTTGGTCATCCGTGACATCCATATCTAATATAATACTTAAGGGAGGTTTTTTATAAGACTCTAAACAAAATTCGACAAAAGATTTTTCAATGGCTTCAAAGTTGGGTTCTATTTTATGATAAAGACTCGTTTTTTGGTCGAGAATAGTCTCAGGACAATATTCCAATCTATTAATTGTACTTTTTCCAGCTAACCATCCCTTTTTATCTTCAAGTTCATTAAGCTTTTCTAAAGCGATCTTAAGGGCAGGATCGTGACGTAATTTATCATGGTCATTGACATCTTCATAGCCTAAAATAATTCCATAAAGCCTTTGTGCTAATAACTCATGAACGGAATGATCTACATAAGATTGATGACGATGATCTTGAAAACAGTTACCAAA
>Ga0064014_10056_pt1 | contig 58319 bp, 55 predicted proteins | sample CrowatWCoCulture_2_FD_61584 | JGI IMG/M metagenome (GOLD analysis project Ga0064014, IMG submission 61584) | Marine cyanobacteria communities from the University of California, Santa Cruz, USA, analyzing cyanobacterial DNA methylation -... | ecosystem: Host-associated > Microbial > Bacteria >...
TGATCAAACTCATGAACCGTGACTACGGTACCAACCGCTTCCGTATTCTTGCCAACCAGGTACGAAACGAGCAGGAAGGCCGGCATCTTTTCGAAAAACTGACCCGGGTCACCGAGCGCTTCCTGGATGTGGCACTACAATACGTCGGGATGGTGCCTTACGATGAGGCTGTGAAGAAAGCCGTTCAGCGACAGCGTGCAGTGCTGGATGCCTACCCCAGGGCGAAGGCGTCACTGGCCATCAAGGCTCTGGCGGACAAGGTAGACAGCTGGCCGCTGCCTTCCTCTCCCCGCGGGCATCTGGAATTTTTTGTGGAGCGGCTCGTCGAAGTCTGAATCGGATCCAGTCAAACAAAAACCCCGGATACATGACATTGGCGAAAAACCTCGGAATCTATAACCAGTCGGGTGCGCAGAAGCCGTCACAGCTCATTGAGCAGCATGCGCCGCTGGTCAAGAAAATTGCCCTTCACCTGATGGCCCGCCTGCCTGCTTCGGTTCAGCTTGAAGACCTGATGCAGGCCGGCATGATCGGCCTGCTTGAGGCAGCCCAGCGCTACAGCTCTACCAAAGGTGCAACCTTCGAGACCTTACGCCGGCATCCGGATTCGCGGCGCCATGGTGGATGAAATCCGCAAGGGCGACTGGGTCCCCCGTTCCGTGCATCGCAACGCCCGCCGCATCTCCCAGGCCCATCAAGGCCGTTGAAGACCGTCTGGGCCGTGAAGCCCAGGATCTGGAAGTGGCCGAAGAGCTGGGCATGGGCTGACGGAATATCACTCTTACCTTTCCGATTCCAACAGCGGCCGACTTTTTAGCCTCGATGAGCTCAATGAATCCGGAGAGCTGCCGATAGAACAGACAGAGACGCAGGATAATCCCCTTGAGGGGTTGTCCTCTGATGCCTTCAGGCGCAGTCTCGCCGAGGCCATCGAAGACCTGCCGGAGCGGGAAAAACTGGTGTTGAGTCTGTATTACCAGGAAGAACTGAACCTCAAGGAGATTGGCGCCGTGCTTGGCGTCAGCGAGAGCCGGGTGAGCCAGATTCACAGCCAGGCGGCCCTGCGCCTTCGGGGGCGGCTGTCGGACTGGCGTCAGGAATCGGACAGCTGATGGCGTTCATTCTGTGTCCGCGACGAGGCAGTCTGTAGTTTTTGGTAACCGATGCTTTACAACCGAGGCAAAGGCCTGACAATAAGCGGTTAAATAGCGGCCTGCTAGACTTTGAGCGCGAAGGTCAAACGAATTCCGGGTGTTACTAACTGGAGGTCCCATTGGACAAAAACATGAAAATCCTCATTGTGGACGACTTCTCCACAATGCGACGGATCATCAAGAACCTGCTGCGTGATCTGGGCTTCACCAACACCGATGAAGCGGACGATGGCAACACAGCTCTGCCGATGCTCAAGAGCGGCAAGTATGATTTTCTGGTCACCGACTGGAACATGCCGGGCATGTCCGGTTTCGATCTTCTCAAAGGCCGTTCGGGCTGACGAGAACCTGAAAACCCTGCCGGTACTGATGGTAACGGCTGAGGCGAAGCGGGACCAGATTGTTGCCGCTGCCCAGGCAGGCGTGAACGGCTATGTTGTCAAACCGTTCACCGCCGCGGTGCTCAAGGAAAAGATTGAGAAAATCTTTGAAAGAATCCAGTAACCAGAGGTCGGATGGCTCTCATGAGCGATAGCAAAAAGAACCATCGGGGCCTTGAGCCGGAGGTGACGGAAAAGCTCCAGCGGCAGGCAGCAGAACTGGCAGAGCGTGTTGATGCGGGTGATTATGCCAAAGCCATGACCCTGATCAATGAACTCAGTGAGGTCAGGGATCAGAGTCTGTATCGCGAGGTAGGGCGATTGACCCGGAGCTTGCACGAAGCAATCCGGAACTTCCAGATTGACCCCCGTAACGCTGAACAGCAGGAAGCACTGTCGAAGATGACAGATGCCTCCGATCGTCTCGAATACGTCGTGCAGATGACTGGTGAAGCGGCCAACCGGACCATGGATCTGGTTGAGGAAACCATGCCCGTGGCCAATGCCCTGCGGGACGAAGCCGCTGCTTTACGCGATGAGTGGCAGCGTCTGCGTCGCCGGGAAATGCAGCCGGCCGAGTTCCGTGAGCTTTATGGCCGTATTGATCGGTTCTTCGTCAGCATGGCGACCGACGCCGACACCATGTACAGCAACCTGTCGGAAATTCTGCTGGCACAGGACTATCAGGATCTGACAGGCCAGGTCATCCAGAAGGTCACCGCCCTGGTGAAAGAGGTTGAGGAGCAGATGCTCAGCCTGGTGGTGATGGCCAGCCACGTGGACCAGCTTACGGGCACAGTGCACCAGATTGAAGAAAAAGAAGAGTCTGCGGAGAAGGGCGTCGGGCCCCAGATCAAGGCCGATGAGCGTGAAGATGTAGTCTCGGGACAGGATGACGTTGACGACCTGTTGTCCAGTCTCGGTTTCTGAATTAAGAGGGTAACGCATGGCGTTTGATGCTGATGACGAGATTTTGCAGGACTTTCTGGTAGAAGCCGGCGAAATCCTCGAAAAGCTGTCAGAGCAGTTGGTAGATCTTGAGCAACATCCTGACGACAGTGATCTGCTCAACGCCATTTTCCGTGGCTTTCACACCGTTAAAGGCGGCGCGGGCTTCCTTCAGCTTGAAGCCCTGGTGAATTGCTGCCATTCCGCCGAAAACGTTTTTGACATCCTGCGCAATCACAAGCGCAAGGTGGACTCCGAACTGATGGACGTGGTCCTGGAAGCCCTGGACAACGTCAATGCCATGTTTGAGCAGGTCCGTAATCACGAGGAGCTGACGCCGGCCCCGGACGAACTGATTGCACGCCTGGACGCCCTGGCCCAGCCGGAAGGCGAGAGGGCACCGGCCGCTGCCGCTCAACCTGAACACAAGGAGAGTGAACCGGCAGAAGACGGTGGCGACATTACCGACGACGAATTTGAACAGCTTCTGGATGCCTTGCAGGACGAGAAATCTGAGGAGACTCCATCGGCTCCAGGCGACGGGTCCGCCGCCGGCGACCAGGAAAGCTCCGGAGACGATGAAATTACTGACGACGAATTCGAGGCGCTGCTGGACCAGCTGCACGGAAAAGGGCAGTTTGCCGGCGCCCCGGAGGGCGAAGAAGAAATTGTCAGCAAAGAGGAAAAACCGGCCGCCAGGTCAGAAGGCGGCAGCGATGACCTGATCACCGACGACGAATTCGAGAAACTGCTGGATGACCTTCACGGCAAAGGCGGAAGCCCGACAGCCGGGGGAGAGCCCTCAGCTTCTAAAGAGCCCTCAGCTTCCAAAGAGCCTTCAGCTTCGAAAGAGCCTTCAGCTTCGAAAGAGCCTTCAGCTTCCGGACAGCCCTCCGCTCCGAAAGAGCCGGCCAAGCCGAAAGCAGAAGCGCCAAAGCCCGAGAAGTCCAAGCCAGCGGACAAGCCGGAAACCAAAGGCGCTGCTGCACCGGCCATGCCCGCCCGCGAGCACGCGCCTGCGGCGGAAACGACGGTGCGTGTCGACACCAAGCGCCTTGACGACATCATGAATATGGTGGGCGAACTGGTGCTGGTGCGTAATCGCCTGCAGCGGCTGGGCAACGAAAGCGAAGACGAACACATGCACAAGGCGGTGTCCAACCTGGATGTGGTCACCACCGATCTCCAGTCTGCCGTGATGCAGACCCGTATGCAGCCGATCAAGAAGGTGTTTGGTCGGTTCCCCCGGGTGGTCCGTGATCTGGCCAGGAACCTCAAGAAAGAGGTCAACCTGGTGATGCATGGTGAAGACACCGACCTGGACAAGAACCTGGTTGAAGCGCTGTCCGATCCGCTGGTTCACCTGGTCCGGAATTCGGTCGATCACGGGATCGAAGCCCCGGAGGTGCGTGAGAAAGCAGGCAAGTCCCGGCAGGGTACCGTTACCCTGTCTGCCGAGCAGGAAGGGGATCATATCCTGCTGTTCATCGAGGATGACGGCGCTGGCATGGATCCGGAAGTGCTGCGCCGGAAGGCGGTTGAGAAGGGGATTTACGACCAGGATGCCGCGGATCGACTGACCAATTCCGAGTGCTTCAACCTGATTTTTGCGGCCGGATTTTCCACCAAAGACCAGATTTCGGATGTCTCCGGTCGTGGTGTCGGCATGGATGTGGTGAAAACCAAGATTGGCCAGCTCAATGGCCAGTTGAGCATCGAATCGGAACTGGGCAAGGGTTCCCGGATTGTCATCAAGGTTCCGTTGACGCTGGCTATCATGCCCACCCTGATGATCATGCTCGGGGACCAATCGTTCGCGCTGCCGCTGGTCAATGTGGTCGAGATTTTCCACCTGGACCTGACCAAGACCAACATCGTCGACGGGCGTGAGTGCATTGTGGTTCGGGAAAAGGTATTCCCGCTGTTCCATATCAAACGCTGGCTGGTGCGTGGCGGTGCTTCCCAGGAGGTGCCTGAAAACGCCCATGTGGTCATCGTGGCCATGGGCACCAAACAGGTCGGTTTTGTTGTCGACCAGTTGGTCGGACAGGAAGAGGTGGTGATCAAGCCCCTCGGGCGCGCCCTTCAGGGTACGCCGGGAATGGCCGGCGCCACCATCACCGGTGATGGCCGGATTGCGCTGATTATTGATGTTCCAAGCCTGTTGCAACACTACGGCTGACCCGGGCCTTCAGGTGACGGTGGCCAGAGAAGGCCGGAGAACGATGGATTGGGTAGGAGAAGTGGATGACAGTTTCTGTCCTGGTCGTTGACGATTCAGGGTTTTTTCGCAAACGGCTGACGGAAATCCTGACCAGCTCCGGCCAGATCAAGGTGGTTGGTGCGGCTACCAACGGTCGGGAAGGCGTGGAGCTGGCTGAAAAACTGCGTCCCGACGTGATCACCATGGATTACGAGATGCCGGTTATGGATGGCATCTCCGCCGTGCGCGAAATCATGCGCAAGCATCCGACACCGGTGCTCATGTTTTCTTCGCTCACCTATGAGGGCGCCCGGGTGACCCTCGACGCGCTGGAGGCGGGTGCCGTCGATTTCCTGCCCAAGAACTTCGAAGAAATCGCCCGGGATAACAGCCAGCTCCAGAAAATCCTGATCGATCGGATTCTTGACGTGGCCGGCAGCCGCCCCGGAAACCGGCCTGCGGCTCCGGCCCGCTCCGAACCGTCGGCGCCCGCCTCCCGGGCACCAGGCACAACGGCGCGCCCCGCCCGGACATCACGCCGCGCCAGCGCCCGGACACGCACAGCCCTGCGGCCCCGACCGGCTCCCCGAGTGACGCCGAAGCACCAAGGCGTCATGCCCGCCGAGGCTCCGCCAAGCATTACGCGGTGGTTGGTATTGGTACTTCGACGGGCGGCCCGGTTGCTCTACAACGAGTGTTGACTGCGTTGCCTGCCGCTTTCCCGGCACCCATCGTACTGGTACAGCATATGCCGGCCAGTTTCACGCCGGCTTTCGCCGAACGCCTGAACAAGCTCTGCCGGATCGAAGTCCGGCAGGCCCTGGATGGCGATGTGTTGCGACCCGGGCTTGCTTTGCTGGCACCCGGCGGCAAGCAGATGATGGTCGAGAATCGGGGCGGCCAGGCCAGGATCCGTATCCTGCCGGGCGACGAGCGGCTCAATTACAAGCCCTGTGTCGATGTCACCTTCGGTTCACTGGCCAGGAGTTTTCCGGGCAAGACCCTGGGCGTCATTCTTACCGGCATGGGCTCGGACGGCAAAGAAGGTTGCCGGATGATGAAACAGAGTGGGTCGGACATCTGGTCCCAGGATGAAAAAACGTCGGTCATCTACGGCATGCCCATGGCGGTTGCCAAGGCTGGGCTCACCGACGATGTGCTGGCGCTGGACGAGATCGGGCCACGCCTGGTCGAAGGTGTCTGCTGATGGATATCCTGAGTCTGCTCGGGGTCATACTGGCCTTTGCCGCCATACTCGGCGGCAATCTGCTCGAGGGCGGGGCATTGAGCTCCCTGTTCAACGGGCCGGCAGCCATTATCGTCATTGGGGGTACCCTGGCGGCGACCATCCTGCAGACCTCCTGGCCCATGTTAAAAAGGGCCTTTACCCAGGTGCGCTGGGTATTCGTTCCGCCGTTCATCAATCTGGAAGACGGTATCGGCAAGGTCATCGACTGGAGTGTCAAGGCCCGGAAACAGGGCCTGCTGGGCCTCGAAGGCCTCGCCGAGCGCGAGCCTGAACCCTTTGCCCGCAAGGGGTTGCAGCTGCTGGTGGACGGGGCCGAAACCGAGACCATCAGGGGCATCATGGAGGTGGACCTGGAGTCCCGTGAGCAGCGTGATCTGGAGTCTGCCAAAGTGTTCGAAGCCATGGGCGGTTACTCGCCGACCATCGGCATCATCGGGGCTGTGATGGGTTTGATCCAGGTAATGACAAACCTGGAGGATCCACAGTCCCTGGGCAGCGGGATCGCAACGGCCTTTGTGGCCACCATCTACGGTGTGGCCCTGGCCAACCTGCTGTTCTTCCCGGTCGCAAACAAGATGCGCGGTATCGTGCGGGAACGTACCCGATACGAGGACATGATGATCGATGGCATTATTGCCATTGCCGAGGGTGAAAACCCGAAATCCATCGAATTGCGGCTGCGGGGCTTCCTGCAGTAAGCATGCGCAGGCCAATGTATGCGGCGCCGTAGGCGACAGGACGATGATCTGCACAACAAAGAGCGGTGGCTGATTTCCTACGCGGATTTCATCACCCTGCTGTTCGCCTTTTTTGTGGTGATGTACTCGGTATCATCCGTGAATGAAGGCAAGTACAAGGTACTGTCGGAAACCCTGACCGGGGTTTTCAATGCTCCCCAGCGGTCTTTCCAGCCCATTGAGATTGGCGATCAGCCCCAGAGGTCACTGAACGCACCTGCGGATAGCGTGATACCGCCGGCAGTGACCGAAGCCCCCCGCAATCCGGAGATGGACGCCCAGGCGCGAACTGAAGCGCTGCGAGCCATGGCCGACCAGCTGTCGATGGAATTCGACGAGCTGATCAACCAGGGGGTGGTGTCACTGGAGACCAGCGACGAGTGGCTGGAGTTGAATCTGCCCAACAGTCTGTTGTTTGGCAGCGGCGACGCCGAGCCTCATTACGACGCGTTTGATGTTGTCGAGAAAATCGCCACGGTGCTGAATAACCGGGACAACGCGGTCAAAGTGGAAGGCTTTACCGATAACCAGCCGATCAGTACCTCCCGCTATCCCTCCAACTGGGAATTGTCTGCGGCCCGGGCGGCGTCGATGGTGCGAATGTTGGTGATGGAGGGCATCGAACCGGAGCGTCTCGCAGCCGTTGGTTATGGTCAGTATCAGCCGGTTGCCCGGAATGACACGGAAGAGGGGCGGCGCAGAAACCGGCGGGTGGTTTTGCTGATTTCCCGCGACGCCAGTATCCGCGGTGCCATGCGCTGAACCGATCGTCGGCAGATGCGTATAGAGCCATTGGCACGGTTCCTGTATTCATCCCCGTTAACAAAAGGCGCCGGCAAGAGCTTGCCGGAATTCCCCTGTGCAATTCGTTCAAGTTGCCCGGGGAATGGCCGATAACCGGGACGGTGGCCACTGGTGATTGTCGGCCACACCGAAGTGTTCTCTGGAGAATCGAAGCGTGCGAATCTGGGCAGTAGCCAATCAAAAAGGTGGTGTCGGTAAAACCACGAGTGTTGTTGCGCTGGGCGGCTTGCTTGCCGAGCGTGGCAAACGCGTTCTCGTTGTGGATCTGGACCCCCACGGCTCGCTTACCAGTTGGTTCGGGTACGATCCGGACACCATTGCCCACAGCGTATTTGATCTGTTCCAGCATCAGGGCAAGGTGCCCGAGGGGCTGCCGGCCCAGCTGATTACCGAAACCAGTTGCAAGGGGCTGTCCCTGCTGCCAGCCAGTGCGGCGCTGGCTACCCTTGAGCGCCGGATGATCGGCGTTGAAGGCATGGGGCTGATTATCTCAAGGGCCCTGACCCAGCTCTGGGATGACTTCGATTATGTCCTGCTGGATAACACCCCCTCGCTTGGGGTCCTGATGGTGAACGCCCTGGCGGCGGCACAGCACCTGATTATTCCCGTGCAAACCGAATTTCTGGCCATCAAGGGCCTGGAACGCATGCTGCATACCCTGAAGATGATCATGCGCTCCCAGAAAAACGAGCTGTCCTACACCATTGTGCCCACTCTGTATGACCGGCGTACCCAGGCATCGGTGAAGAGCCTTAACCTGCTGCGAAAAACCTATCGCGAATCCCTGTGGCAGTTTGCCATTCCGGTCGACACCAAGTTCCGTGATGCCAGCCAGGGCGGTATAACCCCCTCGGCACTCGATTCGGAAACCCATGGTGTCCGGGCCTATAGCCACCTGCTGGATGATCTTATGTCCCGGGTGGGGATGGTTAAGGAGCGTCAGCATGGCTGACGATAAATTGACAAGGCTGGCAGACCCGGAAACCGCCATTGCCAGCTATCTTGACGAATTGCTCCATACGGCGACGGATACTGCGCGCCGGGAGGAAACTGCGGCGCCCGAAACAGTGAAGCCGGCACCTCAGGAACCACGGGTAGCAACCCGACCACGTCCGGCCCGGGTAACAACCGTCGAAAAACCGGCGGCAAGGCCCGAACCGCCCAGACCGGCCCCGGAGAAGCCTGCAGAACCAGCCCGCCCAGTGGTGCGTCAGGCCCCGGAAGCGCCTGTACCCAAGGCAAAAGTGGAGGCCCGGCCTGAGCCACAGCCAGAGCCGGCTGCGCCGCCATCCCGTCCGGAATGGTCAGAGCAGCCTTTCGAATGCCTCATATTCACGGTTGCCGGGCTTCAGCTGGCGGTACCACTGATTCTGCTCGGTGCCATCCATCGGATTGAGGAAGAGATTCGGCCTATTCCGGGCAGCCCGCGCTGGTACATGGGCATCCGCCCGGACCGGGACCACAACCTGAGGGTGGTGGATACCGCCGAATGGATCATGGCCGGGCGGGTGCCGCCGGATGCCCGTGACAACTACCGGTTCGTGATCCGGCTTGATAACAGCGACTGGGGACTGGCCTGTGATGACGTGGCCCAATCCTTTACGCTCAGGCCGGACGAGGTTCGATGGCGGACTGCCCGCAGCAAGCGTCCCTGGCTGGCCGGGACGGTGATTGACCAGATGTGCGCGCTGATCGATGTGCGTACCATGGCAGACTTGCTGGTGCGGGCGGAAAGAGAGCACCATCTGGATCTGAGCTGACGCAAACAACGGTTACTGAATGAAACCGAGCCGTGCTGGCACGGTTTGTGCCCTTAACTATAGTATTGGGCACTGATGATATTTTTTTGACGATCAGGTTGCCCGCCGGGCAGCCCAATAGGAGAAACATCGCTATGGCATCCCCGAGCGGACAAACCAATCAGGCCCAGGACGATCAGGTACTGCAGTACGTTACCTTCCGGCTGGATGATGAGACCTACGGTCTGGACGTCATGCAGATCCAGGAAGTGCTGAGATACACGGAGATTGCTCCGGTTCCGGGGGCTCCGGATTATGTGCTCGGCATCATTAACCTTCGGGGTAACGTGGTTACGGTCATCGATACCCGCCGGCGCTTTGGCCTGGCGGATGCGGAAGTAACCGATGCGACCCGTATAGTGGTGATGGAATCCGCTAACCAGGTAATGGGTATTCTGGTGGATTCCGTGGCCGAGGTGGTGTACCTGAAAGCCAGCGAAATTGAGACCGCACCGAACGTGGGTAACGAGGAAAGTGCCAAGTTTATCCAGGGCGTGTGCAACAAGGATGGCGAACTGATCATTCTGGTCGAGTTCGACAAGATGCTGTCAGACCACGAGTGGGCTGAAATCGCGGCACTGTAATCCGGGGCAACCCGTTGCGGGCCAGAAGATGGATGCCTTCCGTGGCAATTAACGGGAGACATCCGTCATGTTTGCAGAAATTCCTTCGTATCTTCCCTGGGCGCTGACCGTTGCTGCCTTGTCTCTGGTCTTTGCCCAGGGCCTGGTGCTCGGGCGTCAGGTGCGCAGCCTGAGAGCAGCCCTGAAAGAACGCTGCGATACCCTTGGCCGGGAACTTCATGCCACCACCAGTGGCAGCATGGGCGTGGGGCAGCGACTGGTAAGCTGCGAGCGACAGCTCCATGAAATGCGGACCACGCTGGATGAAATGCGCCAGAACGATCCGCTGCGCATCTCCTACGATGAAGCCTCAAGACTGGTTGATCTCGGTGCCGATATCGACGATCTTATGAACACGTGCGGAATTTCCCGTCCCGAGGCCGAGCTGGTGTCAGCACTCAGAAAACGTCAGGCGGCCTGATGCCATGCCGTTACGGACGCTGCTGAATGAAGAGAGTTTATCCGAGGGCCCTTGAGGCCCTCCGATCTGTATCGCGTCATGATTTTGTTTCCGGTTCTGATCTGGTTCCATCGATCACCGGCCACTCCATTCCCCGCGAAGAAACCGTCAGTCATATCCTTGCCCTGCTTCCGGAGATCGAACCGGATCAGGTCGTGATGCATGTGGGCGGTGGCTCCGGCTATCTCGCCGCCGTGCTATCAGGCCTCGCCCATCGCGTGATCTACCTGGAGAAAAATGCCGTTGTCGCGGAAGCGGCCAGGGAGCGTTTCTTCCGGCTGGGTATGCACAACGTGGACGTTCTGGTTGCCAGTGCGGAACAAGCACCGGAGCCCGATCCCCTGTGCGACCTGGTGCTGTGCACCACGTTCGTCACGGAGCGGGGTGCCCTGATCCGGCTGCTGCGGGAGGGCGGACACCTGGTCTGCCTTGAAGGGCGTGCGGGACCTGTGCCGAGCCTGGCCATGTTTATCAGGCGTGACTCCAGGCTGGAGAGGGTGCGGACCCTTGGTTGGGTCGACTTTAACCGTAACGTGGAACAGATTCTCATTGACCAGGGCCTTGTCGATGACAGCCTTCTGGCCGAGGCAAAGCTGGAGGCCGCAAAACAGAATTGCCGTCTGCTTGATGTGCTCCGGCGCAAGTTGAATCTTGAAGAGATGGATCTGTATCGTTCCCTTGCCCGACAGCGGGGCATGACCTTCACCGACGCGGATGACCTGCTGCCGGATCTCCATCCAGCCCTGTTCCGGCGCTTCTCCAGGACGTTTCTGGATTTATCGCGCCTGATTCCCATTGCTGAGGATGACGGCAGGATCACTGTGGTCACGGACGATCCGGACGCTCGCACAGATCAGCTGGAGCGCCTGAGCCCCAATCAGGTGGTGGACTGTCTGCTGGTAACACCAACGGATTTCCGTCGCCTCTGGTCGGCACTCGATCTGACCGCAAAGGGCCGCAGTTTCGCTGCGGATCATGGCGTTGCGACGGAGCCGGCGTCGGGCACGGCCAAAAGCAACGATCAGCTGCTGGGTAAAGACCCTGCAAACAAGCACGTCAGTCCCTATCTGGTGTCTGTCTACGAAGCCATACTGCTGGATGCCGTGAGCGAGAAAGCCAGCGACATTCACATCGAGCAATACGGTGAACGCGTTCGTATCCGCCTGCGGGTGGATGGCGATCTCCATGATCTGCCCCAATACCAGTTGTCGCCCCGGGAGATCAAAGGGGTGATCAACGTGATCAAGCTGCGTGCCGAGCTGAACATCGCCGAGCACCGGCTGCCCCAGGGCGGACGTTCGCGCCTGCAACTGGGCGACATGGCCTACGATCTGCGGATCCAGACCCAGCCGTCGCTCCATGGGGAAAATGCGGTTATACGCCTGCTACCCCAGACAGGGCGTGCCATGACCATCGCCGAACTCGGCATGTCATCCATGATCGGTGCCCGCTATCAGCGACTGCTGGATAACCCGGCGGGGCTGGTGCTGGTGGTGGGGCCGACCGGCTCCGGCAAGTCCACTACCCTGTATGCCGGGCTGCAGACCCTTGCCGATGATGGCCGTCGGAAAGTGATAACGGTGGAAGATCCCATCGAGTACTCCATCGATAACATCCAGCAGACCCGGGTGCGGTCGGAAATTGGCTTTGGTTTCGCCGATGCCATGAGAGCGTTTGTCCGGGAAGATCCGGATGTGATTCTGGTGGGCGAGATTCGCGACCAGGAAACCGCGCTGGAAGCAATCCGGGCCTCCCAGACCGGGCACGTGGTCCTGTCGACGCTGCACTGCAACGACGCGGTGGATTCGTTGCAACGGCTGTACGATCTGGGCATCCACCCGAACTCCATCGCTGGTGAGCTGTTGGCCGTTATTGCCCAGCGCCTGGCCAAGCGTATCTGCAAGCATTGTCGTCAGTCTGCAGAGCCGGATCCGGTGATTCTGTCCGAGGTGTTTCCGGATGGCCCCCCGGCGGATTTTGGCTGCTTTGAAGGCGCTGGCTGCGACAAATGCAATGGTCGGGGTACCCAGGGTCGAGTGGCAATTGTCGAGTACATGGAAGTCGATTCGGACATCCGGAACGCCATTTCCAGCCAACCGCCCATCGGGGAGCTGCGCTGGCGAGCTCTTGATGCCGGCCTGGTGACCATGCGGGACAGCGCCCTGGACCATGTGATTGAAGGCATTATTCCGCTTTCCGAACTGCCGCGGATTCTCCCGAGGGAGCGCATGGCACCGGAAGTTCGGGGCGGCCGCAGGAGTCAGGAATGAGCAACAAGCAATCTGTTAACAAGGCGGCCCAGCGGGAGCCCGTGGAGGCAGTCTACGCCGCGGAGCTGGACAAGCTCAGGAGTATGGATCATGGCCCGGTGCCACCAGGCTGGCAGATGTCGCCGCGGGCGGTGGAAAAGTTCGTCATGGGGGATGAGAAACTCGGCATTGAGCGGAAGTTCGTTGCCGACCGGGCCATGGTGGTCCGGATCATCATTTCCCTGTGCACCAGCCGCGGCTGCCTTCTGGTCGGCGAGCCGGGTACCGCCAAATCCTGGTTGTCGGAGTTGCTGGCCGCCGCCATTTCGGGAAGCTCCACGTTAACCTTGCAGGGTGGGGCGGTGAGCAGCGTCGGGCAACTGCTGTATAGCTGGAACGAAGCGGTACTGCATACCGAGGGCCCCTGCCTGAAGGCGTTGGTACCCAGCCCCTTGCTGCGGGGCATGATGGAAGGGCAAATGGTCCGGTTTGAAGAGATCGCCCGCTGCCCACAGGCGCTGCAGGATGCGCTGCTCTCTGTGCTGTCCGACAGGGTGGTGGTGATTCCCGAGCTGGCGGGCGAGGACGGTGTGGTGCTCGCGCGGGAAGGTTTTAACGTTATCGCCACGTCCAACAGTATCGACGAGGGTGTGCACCGGATGAGCGCTGCCCTGAAGCGGCGAATGGACTTCGAGGAAATCCGGCCTATCCGTCATCTGGCCGACGAGATGGATGTTGTGCTCCGGGAGGTCCGCAGGGCCAACAGTCGGGCTGGCATCGAGGTGGCGCTGGAAGAATCGGTGGTCGAGATTCTGGTGACCATGTTCCACGAGCTGCGCAATGGCCAGACCCTGGACGGACGCAGCACCGATCGCCTCGCCGGTTCGGCTCTTTCCACCGCGGAAGCCGTGTCGGTCGCTCACGCGGCCAGCCTCAACGCCTGGTATTACGGTGGCGGAAGCATCACGGTTGAGCAGCTGATGCACCACATCATCGGCTCGGCCCTGAAGGACCAGCCGGAGGATCGGCGCCGGCTGCGTCATTACTTTGAAACCACGGTGGCGCCAAGGCGTGGCGACAACTGGCAGCAGGCCTGGGCGCTGCGCTCACTGATTCACTGAATCATCCGGTGCGCCGGGTTTGCGATCTTCGGGGGTGAGCCCGCGAATGTGGAAGGCAAACGCCAGGATCTCCGCAATTACCCGGTAGAGCGATTCGGGAATCTCTTCGTTCAGTGACAGGCGGGCCAGAATGCTGGCCAGCTCCGCATTTTCGTAAAGGGGAACGTTGTGCTCCCGGGCGATTCGGATGATCTCCTCCGCCAGCTCGTGGGTGCCAGTGGCGCTGATGGTGGGCGCTTTCTCACCGTCGTACTTGAGCGCAACGGCGGCCCTGCTTTGCTGTTGTGTTTCTGATGTCATGCCCGTGTATCCACCAGTCTGTGTTCGAGTCGGGTGACGCTGCTTTGCGGCGTGCCGCGGCGGCAATCCAGGTCTGTCACTTCCAGGCCCAGATCGGTTAGGCTCTGTCGCAACGCGGGAAGCTCCTGGTTCACCTGACGCAGGGTTGTCTGTTTTTCTGCCCAGACCCGGGCGCTCACTGCCTGTTGGCGAAGGGCAACATCGAAATGCAGGGAGCCAGCCTCATCCAGGTCCATGGTCAGTGAAAGCCGCCACTCGGCTGTGGTGGTTTTCGCGGATCGGGTTTCCGATTCCCGGTCTTCGGGATATTGTTCGATCCGGACCTGCGCCAGCCTCGGTTCATTCTGTGGCGTCAGCCATGGCAGATCGAGTACGAGGGTAGAGGCAGGTGCGGGCCCTGCTGCATCGCCGCCACCACGGGCAGTAAGTACCTGGCTGTGCAACTGGTTGACGGTGATCCGGTTGAGCATTCCGGCCAGCAGGCGGAGCATCTGCCCGACGCTGGGCGCTTCGCCACTGCCGGGGGCCTGGGGTGTGGCCAGTGGTTGCGGAAATTGCAGTGGCGCCTGCATGAGCTCTGGCGTCGAGATAGGTGTCAGCCGGTTGAAGTGTTCTGGTGTACTGCCCTGTTGGGCAAGCAAGGCGGTGATCACTCTACCGAGCGCCAGCTTGAGATCGGGCAACTGGGCAGAGGGTGCCTGGGCCAGTCGCGACTCGGCGAACAGGCCACTTTCCGAAAGCCATTGGCGGACCTGTTGCGATGTCGTGTCCTGGCTGCCAGAACCGGGAGTCAGACTGTTCCCCGAAGGCAGCCTTGCCACCATTTGTTCAATAGCCTGCCTGGCGGCCTCCGGCAGAGGTTGGGGGCCTCGAGATGAGGGCAGTTGGCCCGGTAGCGGGTCTTGCCGGAGGCCTTGTGTGAGAGTGCCCAGCAGTCTTGCCAGTCCGGCATCCAGGGTTTGCTGCCAGGGCAGTCGCTGGGCCAGCGCTCGGGCGATACCGGCTTCGGGTGCGGGTGCCAGTTTGCCCATCAGCTGCAGCTCATTGCCGGCCCGCATCACTTTTACCCAGTCACCGGTTGCCAGTTCAGTCTTGCCGACGGCCACCTGAACCAGAAGAGACTTGCCGCGAATGTCCAGTAACAGGTCCGCGCTGTTACCGCCCTGACGGTTGATGATCTCGGCCACCCGGGCCAGGGTGGTTTCCCGGTTCGTCAGCTGCAGCTGATCGAGCAGTTGCCGCGCTGATGCGGCCACGGGCTCCCGGGCCGCTTCGGTTGAGACTGAAGGCCGGGACGTCTGTGTTGCAGGCTGGGCTGGAGGTGTCGGGGGCTGTTGTCCGTTGGGTAGTTTCATCGTCACTGATTTGATGTTGGACAAGAGTAATCCGCCGGCGCTTTTGTTATAATACTCCGCGCCGGCAGGTCATGCGCGAACAATGTTCATGGTCGCCGCTGTCACGAATGCACCCGATGCCGTCTTCACGCGCATCGTCCTGGTTACGGGGTCCTGATGTCTGAGCCGTTATTACAGGCTGTCGATCTGCAGTGCGAGCGGGATGAACGGATCCTGTTCCGTGACCTGTCGTTCTCCATACTGCCCGGTACGGTCGCCCGTGTCGAGGGGCCGAACGGCTCCGGCAAGACCACGCTGCTGCGAATGCTGGCCGGCCTGAACGACGCCTGGTCCGGCAATCTGCTCTGGTGCGGCAAGTCCAGGTCTGCCCAGCGGGAAGAATTCCTCCGCAATACCCTGTATCTTGGCCACCGGCCTGGCATAAAGCCGTTGCTGACACCGATGGAGAATCTCCGGGCACTGACGGCCGGGCGGCGGCCGCTGCCAGATCCCGTTCTGCGTCAGGCGCTTGATGGCACCGGATTGACCGGGTTCCAGGATGTGCCCTGTCGCAATCTTTCGGCGGGGCAGCAAAGACGGGTTGCCCTGGCGCGCCTGTTGATTGCCGACGAGCCGCTCTGGCTGCTGGATGAAGTTTTTACCGCCATTGATGCCAGCGGTGTCAGCGCCATTGAACAGCTGCTTCAACAACGGGCTGCCGAGGGAGGTGCGGTGGTAGTGACGACCCATCACGATCTCAGATTGCCCGGTATGCAACGCATTGTGTTGGGCGGAGGGTCGACCGATGAATGCTGATTGCAGGCCGGCACTGACTTTGCGGCAAGACACCGTCGGTGCGCTGGCGGCAATGCAGACCGTGTTTGCCCGGGATATGAAGGTGGCCTTCCGGCAGCGCCAGGATCTGCTCAATCCGCTGTTGTTTTTTGTCATGGTCGTAACCCTTTTTCCCCTGGGGGTTAGCCCGGAAGTGTCATTTCTGCGGGAGGCCGGGGCCGGTATCCTGTGGGTAGCGGCGTTGCTATCGGTGTTGTTGTCGCTGGACCACCTGTTTCGCCATGATTTTGACGACGGCACGCTCGAGCAACTTGTGCTTCAGCCCCAGCCCCTGTTTCTGCTGGTACTGGCGAAAACAGCGGCGCACTGGGTGTTAACAGGCTTGCCGCTGGTGGTACTAACGCCGGTTTTGGGCGTAATGGTCCATCTTGACGGGAACTCCATCGGAGTTTTGTGTCTAACGCTGCTGATCGGTACACCGGTGCTGAGTCTGATCGGGTCAATCGGCGCGGCGCTGACGCTTGGATTACGGTCGGCAGGGGTGCTATTGTCTCTGTTGATCATTCCGCTGTACATTCCCGTCCTGATTTTCGGAACAGGTACGGTGGCTTCGGCCGCAGAGGGCGCTCCCGTGGGAGCCTATCTGGCCCTGATGGGCGCGTTTCTGGTGCTGGCACTGACCCTGGCACCCTTTGCATCGGCAGCGGCGCTGCGTATCAGCCTGTTCAACGGGTAAAACAAGGTAACGGTAGGACGGTAACCATCTGATGTGGCAATTTTTTCACAAGCTGGGTTCTCCCAAATGGTTCTTCGGGATTGCAGCCCGGCTGATGCCCTGGCTACTGGCAGGTGGCATCCTGCTGTTGATGGCAGGCATTGTCTGGGGGCTGGCCTATGCTCCCAAGGATTACCTGCAAGGCAACAGCTACCGCATTATTTTCATCCATGTCCCTACGGCCTTTCTCGCCCAGTCGGTCTACGTGATGATGGCGGTGGCGGCTGTCGTCACTCTGGTCTGGCGCATGAAGCTGGCGGATGTATTCGTCAAGTCGGTCGCACCGGTGGGGCTGGTACTGACCTTTCTTTCCCTGTTTACCGGAGCGGTCTGGGGTAAGCCCACCTGGGGTACCTGGTGGGTCTGGGATGCCCGGCTGACCTCGATGCTGATTCTTCTGTTCCTGTACGGTGGTGTCATTGCCCTGGACAGGGCAATCAACGACGAAAAATCCGCGGCGCGGGCTGTATCGGTGCTGGTTCTGGTCGGGGTGGTGAATATACCGATTATCCAGTACTCCGTTGAATGGTGGAATACGTTACATCAGCCGTCGACGTTCAAACTGACTGAAAAGCCGTCCATGCCGGCGGAAATGTGGGTACCGCTGCTCCTTTCGGTACTCGGCTGTACCTGCTGTTCGGCTGGCTGGCCTGTTTGCGTATGCAGACCGAGATTCTTCTGCGCGAGCAGAGAACGCGCTGGGTTAAAGATTATGTGTTGGCCGGGAGGGGCTGAAGCATGGCATTTGAATCCTTTTCGGCATTTATGGTGATGGAAGGTCACGGGCCCTATGTCTGGGCCTGTTACGCCGTATTTTTCCTGCTGATGATCGGCCTTATGGTATGGTCTCTGCGTCGCCGCAACGCCGCTATTGAGGCCTGCCGTCGCGGTTATGAGTTTCAGGCAGGCCGGCAGGACCCGCAGGCTGCGTCAGCTTCGGCAGCGTCCTTCACCCGCGTCAAGGTTTCCCAAGACTGAAAGGCAGATATCTGATGCATCCAATCCGAAAAAAGCGACTGACTATTGTCCTGTTCCTGCTGGTGGGGCTGGCCATCGCTGTGGGTCTGACCACCTATGCGCTGCGACAGAACATCAATCTGTTCTACGACCCCACCCAGATTTCCGCCGGCGAAGCGCCGGTGGATGTCAGAATCCGGGCCGGTGGTATGGTCGAGGAGGGCTCGGTTCTGCGTGATCCGGACAGCCTGATGGTTGAGTTCAAGGTGACCGACTTCAACGCGTCTGTGCCGGTTCAGTACACCGGTATCCTTCCGGATCTGTTTGCCGAGGGGCAGGGTGTGGTTGCCATGGGCAGGCTGAATGAAAGTGGCCGCTTTGTGGCCGATCAAGTGCTGGCCAAGCACGATGAAAACTATATGCCGCCGGAAGTCGCGGATGCGCTGGAGAAGGCCTCGAAGGGTCGGCATGCAGCCAGTGGCAGTGCGGAAACCGTGTCCTACTAACCGATTTATCTAACAGCCTGGTTTCTGGAGGCCTTTAATGTATCCCGAACTCGGACAGCTTGCACTGATTCTCGCACTGTTGTTGGCAGTGCTTCTATCTGTAGTCCCTTTGGCCGGTTCTTTGACCGGCAGAAACAATCTTCAGGCGTTCGCCAGGCCGCTGGCGTCCGGCGTGTTTGTCTTCGTGGGGCTTGCTTTTGCCGTCTTGACCCATGCCTTCGTGACTGACGACTTTTCGGTGGCCTATGTGGCCAATAACAGTAACAGCCTGTTGCCCTGGTATTACAAGTTCAGCGCTGTTTGGGGCGGTCACGAGGGCTCGCTGCTACTCTGGATACTGATGCTGGCGGGCTGGACGTTGGCGGTCGCTATTTTCAGCCGTCGCCTGCCGGCGGTGATGATCTCCCAGGTGCTCTCGGTGCTGGGCATGGTCTGCGTCGGCTTCCTACTGTTTATCGTGATTACCTCCAATCCGTTCGACCGTTTGTTGCCCAATGTGCCCGCCGATGGCGCAGATCTGAACCCCCTGCTCCAGGATTTCGGGCTGATCGTGCATCCGCCGATGCTCTACATGGGCTATGTCGGCTTTGCCGTTGCTTTCGCTTTTGCCATTGCTGCGCTGATCAATGGCCGCCTCGATGCCGCCTGGGCCCGTTGGTCGCGCCCCTGGACCACGGTTGCCTGGGCCTTTCTCTCTCTGGGTATCGCCCTCGGGAGCTGGTGGGCCTACTACGAGCTGGGCTGGGGCGGCTGGTGGTTCTGGGATCCGGTCGAAAATGCATCGTTGCTGCCCTGGTTGTCGGGGACTGCACTCATGCACTCGCTGGCCGTTACCGAGAAGCGCGGCGTGTTCAAGAGCTGGACCGTACTGCTTGCCATTGTCACCTTTTCACTAAGTCTGCTGGGCGCTTTCCTGGTCCGTTCCGGCGTGCTCACCTCTGTGCATTCTTTTGCGGCGGACCCGGAGCGGGGCACCTTCCTGCTGGGCCTGCTGGCAGTAACGGTGATCGCAAGCCTGGCGCTCTATGCGTTCCGGGCGCCGGTGGTTCACGTCCGGTCGCGCTACGGCTCGTTTTCCCGAGAGGTTTTCCTGCTTCTTAACAACGTACTGTTGGTTTCCGCCACGATTCTGGTGGCGGTCGGCACACTGTATCCGCTGGTTCTTGATTATCTGGAACTGGGCAAACTGTCGATCGGTGAACCGTTCTTCAATCTGACGTTCAGCCCACTGGCCGTCGCAACGGGCCTGTTGCTGGGCGCTGGTATCTTCTCCCGCTGGAAGAAAACCGATGGTGGCTGGCTGGCGCGCAAACTGCTGTGGCCCTTGGCAATCAGCATCGTTGCCACCACGGCGGTCCTGATCGGCTATGGTGGGTTCAAGCCCTGGGCTTTCCTCGGCGTGTTTTCTGCCATGTGGGTAACCGTTGCTACTTTCTGGGATCTCTGGGAAAAATCATCGTCCCGAAAAGGCCGTCTGCACGGCCTCAAGCGGCAGTCCCGCAGCTATTACGGCATGGTGCTCGGGCATCTGGGCCTGGCCATTACCATGGCGGGGGCTACGGTGGTTTCCAACTACGGCATTGAGCGTGATGTTCGCATGGTGCCGGGCGATGTCGCGACCGTCGGCGATTATCATTTTGTATTCAGGGATATCGGCGCGCGCCAGGGCGCTAACTTTACGGCTCAATATGGCACCTTCGATGTCATGTTGGATGGCGAGCGTGTTTCCGTGCTTCATCCCGAGAAGCGCCAATACTCCGTGGGGATGAGCGTCATGACCGAGGCCGATATCGACGCCGGTCTGTTCCGGGACATCTACGTGGCCACTGGTGAGCGCATCACCGACGAGGCTTGGGCCATCCGGCTGCAATACAAGCCGCTTGTTCGCTGGCTCTGGCTGGGCTCGCTGTTCATGGCGGCAGGTGGATTCCTGGCCATTGCGGATCGTCGTTACCGGATCCGGGAGCGGGCAGAGCAGAAGGTGAGTGCCACTGCGCCGGCTGCGGACACCGGCTCCGCCAGTTCCGCGGGAGTCGTGTCATGAAGCGTTTCCTGCTGTTTCTTCCGTTGCTGGTTGCCGTGGCTGTTGGTGTGGTGTTGTTCGCCGGCATCGGTAAGGATCCAACCAGGCTGGAATCGGCACTGGTCGGCAAGCCGGTACCGGAGTTCAGTCTCCGGGACTTGCGCAATCCTGACGACCTGCTCGATCAGAGCCTGTTTCGGGGTCAGGCTACGCTATTGAATGTGTGGGGAACCTGGTGCCCGGCTTGTCGGGACGAGCACGATGACCTGATGTGGCTGGCGGAGGAGAAAGGCGTGGCCATCATCGGTCTCAACTACAAGGACAACCGCGAGGATGCCCTGGTCTGGCTCGACCGTCTCGGAGATCCGTACCGGGACATTATCTACGACCCGAAGGGCACACTCGGGTTTGATCTGGGCGTTTACGGTGCCCCGAGACGTTCGTCATTGATGCCGGGGGTGTTGTTCGCTACCGCCACGTTGGCGTGATCAATGAGGCGGTCTGGGAACAGACATTGCAGCCGTTGCTCAACGAATTGCAGGGGGGTGGCTGATGCCGAGGATTGTTTTTATCGCGCTGGTGGTGCTGATCTGCGGGGTTGCAACCGCGGAAGTGGCTGACGTCTATGATTTCGAGGACCGGGCCCAGGAACAGCGGTATCAGAACCTGATTGCCGAGCTGCGCTGTCCGAAGTGTCAGAACCAGAATATCGCCGACTCCAACGCGCCGATTGCCAAGGATATGCGGGATGAAGTCTACCAAATGATGAAGGGTGGTGCCGGCAATCAAGAAATTGTCGAGTCACTGGTCGGGCGTTTTGGTGAGTTCGTGCGCTATAAACCGGAATTCGATAGTCGCACCTTCCTGCTTTGGGCGACACCCGTGATCGCCGTATTCGGTGGGTTGTTGGTGGTGGTTGTCGTGATTGTCCGCTCCCGGCGGGCCGGGGCTGAAAGTCCGGCGCTCAGCGCTGAAGAGAAAGCCCGCGTAGACAGGATGCTGTCAGAGAAGGAGCAGGGCGGGTCGTCCTGACATTCCGCCTTCCGCCTTTCGAGCCGTTATCCGATTTAATTCTGAACCTGTGACTGGAATTCCATGACTCAAACTTTCTGGATTGCCGCAACGGCACTCATCATTATTGCCCTGGCGTTCGTGCTTTACCCGGTGCTTTTTCACCGGGCTGGCACCAGAAAACAGACGGACCTCAAGAACCAGAACCTGACCGCCTATCGCTCCCGAATGAAGGAGCTGGACAGGGAGCATGAGGCCGGCTACCTGGACGACGAAAACTATCACCAACTGAAGGAAGAGCTGGCCGGGTCCATGCTGGACGACGTGCCGGAGGACGAGCACCCGAGGCCGGCCATCAGCGGCCGGAGAAGCGCCATGGCCGTTGCCCTGGTGTCTGTCCTTCTGGTTCCGGCGGCAACCTTCTACCTGTATCAGCAGTGGGGAGCGATGGACCGGGTGGAACAGTTCATCTCCATGCAGGAAATGGGCGCCACCGACGGGGCGCGGCAAGCCCAGATGGCCGAGCTTTCCGAACAGCTGCGCGAGCGCCTTGAAGCCAGCCCGGATAACCCGGAGGGTTGGGCCATGCTGGGTCGCACCTATATGAGTCTGGAGCGGTATGACGATGCGGCCTGGGCATTCAGGCAACTGGCCAACAATGTCAGTGACGATGAGCGGGCAGAAGCCGTCGCTTATGGTCTTTCTGCCCAGGCGCTGTTCTTCGGTAGCCAGGGTGCCATGACGGAAGAGGTCACCGCGGCCATTGAACAGGCTCGTGACCTGAACCCGGATGAAGTCAATGCCCTGGGATTGCTGGGTATCAATGCCTTCAGCCAGGAGAATTACCGGGAAGCCATCGAGTTCTGGGAGCGAATACAAACCGTTGCACCGGACCACCCGCAGATCGCGTCCATACAGGAAGGGATTCGTGAAGCCTACACCCGTCTGGGTGAGGAACCGCCGGCGCGGGTGGCCGAACCTGAAGCATCCGGTGTCGGGGTTACTGTTCGAGTGACGCTCGCCGAGGACTTGCAGGACCAGGTGCCGGCGGATACCACGCTGTTTCTTTTTGCGCGTCAGGCCAATGTCCGGCAGGGGCCTCCGCTGGCCGTTGCGCGGCTGACAGCAGACCAGTTGCCGGTGGAAATTCGCCTGGACGACCGGTATGCGATGTCACCCCAGGCCACCATTTCCAGTGTTGACCAGGTCGTCGTGACGGCCCGTCTCAGTCGTTCCGGCAGTGTCAACGCACAGGCGGGTGACTGGCAGGGCAGCACCGACACGCCCGTGGCGGTAAACGAAAGCCAGGACGCGCCGGTAGCGGTTGTGATCGATCAGCAACTGATCGATTAATCTTCAGGACAGGCCTTTTGGGTAGAGCGGAGGCAGGTCCGCGCTGGTTTGCGACCGCCTGTGCTTCCGGAGCTGCTCAAGAGCCCTTGCCAATGGCCGACCATCCCAGGTGTCGTTCTCGTGGCCGGGCGCAAAGAGCCTGGCCTGGAGCCGTCTGAGTTCCGTTGCCAGTGTCTCGTCGCCAAAATGATCGACAACGTCGGCCGCCGAACGGAAGCCGTGGCCGGGGGCGTGCAGGTTTGCCCATTCCACCAGAAGTTCCGGTGTTACTGCTCTGCCATCCCTCACGGCCTTGATCAGACGGTCGAAGGCAGCATCTTCATGCCTGTCGTCGGTCGAGATCGGCGTGACTGTCTGGCTTTTGCGTGACCACCACCATGCCAACAGGGTGCCGGCCCAGAGAAGCCCCAACACCAGGCTGAGCCACTGCCAGAGCCCGGTTTCGGCCGAGGCGGTTTCAACCGATGCTTCAGTGGCGGCAACGTCCGGTTCCGGGGCCGACTCTACATCAGCGTCTTGCGGCGGTTCGCCGGCGGCAACGGCATTCGGGTCTTTTACGGTCAGTGTTTTCTCCGGTATCACGGCAACACGTTCGCGGTCCGCTTCCGTGTCCCACCAGTGAATGCGAATGGCAGGCAGGGTCATCTGCCAGCCTCAACAGGCACCAGAGCTACGGACTGGTTCAGTGAGGATGTGAGGCCAGCGGGTGTGGTTTCGGTCTGACGTTCCGGCTCTTCGGGATAACTTCTCAACCCGTCTGGTACGGCATCAGGCAAGGGCGGCAGGGCCTCCGCGGGCAGTCCCGCTGCCGTCAGCCGGATTTCGCGGGTAATGTTTTCGCCGGTGGCGACTTCCAGAGACGGCGGAAGCCCGGACTCTTCAAGCGCTACGCCGGTTGCCGGTAACCACGTTTTACCACTGAATTGTGGTGGTACATCCTTGACCGGCACCTCAAACAGCTCCTCGCTGTCCCGCAGAAAACGGAGGCTACCGGAAGCGTCTCTGGCCTGGCCCTCGAAACGCACTGGAGGAAGGTTGAGGGTCCCCGCTCGCTGGGGGAATAGCGCATACCGGCGTTCCACAACACGGTATCTCACACCGTTGCGATAGCGGGAGAATTCCTGCTGCCGGCCCAGGGATTCAATGATGACATGGGGATGGGTCGGCTCGGACAGCTCTCCACGAATAAGGTTGCCCCGGAAGAAAAGCCGAACGGTCAGAATCAACTGCTCCTGCACATACACTTCATCTTTGTCGGCAGACAGCTCGATAAAGCTGTCGCGGCCGGGTGCGGCCTGATCCGGGGGTGAGCCATCCACCACTTCCACCGTTACCGGCTCTGACACTGCCCCTTTAAAAGTGAGCGCCGGGATGGTCAGCTTGCCGGTGGTTTTGGGTGCGAGCTGGTAGGTCCAGGTAATCTCGCCCACCATCTGGTTGTTCACGGTGCGGATACTGTATTGCTGGTTCTGGGCCAGAATCTCGAAATCCGGTTCCACTTTCTCGATATCCGGCTTGGGCAGGTTGGACATGTCGAAGTCAAACAGGTTGCCCAGGTTGATATCGATCTCCATGCTGCCCTTCACGGTCAGTGTGAGGACCTCACCCTCGTAAAGGCGGGTCCGGTCGGGCTCGACCGTCAGTTGCTGTGACTGTGTCTGTGCCTGGGCCGGCAGCCAGATTACTGTTAAGAGTGCCGTCAGCAGAAAAAGACAGACGGCGGGTGTAATCAGCCGTTTTACCATGGTGTATCGCCCTCATCGGATGGAGTCTGGCGTTGTTCATACTGCTGCAGGAACTTGCGCTGCAGTAAGCCGCCCGGATTGTCCGGCACCCGTCTGAGCCATTGTTCCTGGCTCTGGGTCAGCGGCGTTTCAGAAATAGGGGCGGGTGCCTGCGCCTGGCCTGACGGTGATTCCCCGTCGCCGGAGGCCTGCTCGGGATTGCCTTCCTCACCGGGCTCCTGCTGATTCTGCTCATCGGCCTGATTGTTTGGCTGATCCTGGTCGCCGGGCGAGGACTGGCTGTTTTCAGGGTTTTGCTGTTGATTATTCCCTGAGCGGCCGGAATTCTCGCTCTCACTGTTTCCGTCCTGATTCTGACGGTTTTGTTGCTGGTCGCCTTCGTTTCCCTCGTTGCCGGAGGAGTCCGAGGAATCCTGCGGGCTGCCGTCCTGGCTCTGGTTCTGCTGATTCAGAAGTTCCTCGACTATCTTCCGATTGTGTCGGGCATCCGCCATGTCCGGCGCTTTCTCCAGGGCCGCATCGTAGGCGGCCAGAGCCTCCTCCAGCTTGCCGGCACGGGCCAGTGCGTTGCCCCGGTTATAACTGGCACGCGGGCCCTGTGACCGGGCAAACGCCTGGGCAGCGCTATCGAACTGGCCGGAACGATACAGTGCGGAACCCCGCCATTCCGGGTCGTCCAGCTGTCGGGCGGCTGTTTCCGGCCTCTTCTCAATCAGCTCAGGGGCTCTCTGATCCTCCCGTTGCCAGAGCTCATCCCAGCTTATGGCGGCAGCCGGCTGTGGCCAGACCGGCAACAGGATCAGGGCGAGGGCACTGAAGGCACCGCGGCGCCAGCCAAGCAAAACCAGGGGAAGGGCGAGCCAGAGCAGCCAATAGCCGTCATCCTGCCAGCGACTGACCGTGAGGCCGTCTTCTGATGCCTGCCAGTCGTCACTGTCCTTCGGGCTCAGGTTCAGGGATTGAACATCGGTATCATCCAGGGTCAGCTCATGGCTCCGGCCACCGGTGCTGCGAGCGAGGTCCGACAGCGCTTCCGGGTTGGCCCGACTGATAACAATGTCGCCGTTTTCACGGATGAATCCGCGCTGGGCGAGGGGGATGGGACCACCCTCCTCGGTTCCGACAACGAGAGTATTGAGCACGTAACCGGTACCAGACAGGGTGTCCCGGATCGTCCCTGTGTAACGATCGTTAATGTCGTCAGTGATCATCAGGATCCGGCCCTCGCCTGGGGCGCCCTGCTGGAGTAATTCCTTTGCCCGGGCAACTGCGAGGTCTGCCCGATTGCCTGTGGCTGGCATGATGACCGGGTCCAGCACATTGAGCATCCCCTCGATTGTGCGACCGTCATCCGTTAATGGTGTGACCACGTGGGCGTCGCCGGAAAACACGAGCAGGCCGGTCAGGCTGCCTTCCCGGAGATCGAGAATATCCCGGATTTTCCGTTTGGCCCGGGTCAGGCGATCAGGCTCCACGTCCGTGGCCAGCATGGACAGGGAGAGGTCCAGTGCAATCACAAGACTGTCGCCGGGTTGTTTCAGTGGAGTAGGTGCCTCCCGCCAGGCGGGCCCTGCCAGCGCCAGGGACAGAATGACCAGGGCAGCGGTGGCCGGAGCCAGAGGCGATTTTGCCGCTTTTCCCGAGCTGCCATCATGGCGAATCAGCGGCGATAGCAAGCGGGCCGGAATCAGTCGTGACCAGCCGCTGTCGCCCAGACGCAACTGTCGAAAGGCCAGGTACATGAACGGAACCAGCAGGATCAGCAAGAGCCAGAACGGGCGCAGGAAATGAAAGTCAGCCCACATGCGTATCATCCTCCTTCGCGTTCCGGCGGGAGTCAGCAACAAGCTCCCGGCCATAGCGAACCAGGAACAGGGCCAGCCACAGGAGAATGGCGAGCCCGGCGGGCCAGACATAGAGTTCGGTCACCGGCCGATAGAACTTGCCCTCCAGCTCGATAGGTTCCAATTGATCGATGCTCTCGTAGATGAGTTCCAGCTCCGGCAGGCTCCGTGCCCGGAAATACTCTCCACCGGTTTGCTGGGCCATCCGGGTCAGCAGGTTTTCGTCCAGATCCCTGGAAGGGTTCACCCTGCGGGAACCCAGCAGGCCGCGCTGGACCATGGACTCGGCGCCAATCCCGATGGTGTACAGTCGAATGCTGGCGGCGGCAGCAATTTCGGTGGCCTTGTCGGGGGTAATTTCGCCGGCGGTATTGGCGCCATCGGTGAGCAGGACCACAACGCGCTGGTCCTGGGGCCGGTTTCTCAGCCGCTTGGTTGCCAGACCCACCGCATCGCCAATGGCGGTGGCGCGCCCGGCCATACCAAGACCCGCTTCGTTCATCAGGGTTCTGACGGTTTCAAGATCGAAGGTGAGGGGAGCCTGCACGTAGGACTCGGTACCGAACAGGATCAGACCGAGCCGGTCACCCTGGCGGCGGGAGATAAAGTCATCCAGTACCCGCTTGACCGCCTGCAGGCGGTTAATACTCCGGCCCTGAAGGACCATGTCCTGTTCATCCATGCTGGGGGAGATGTCCACAACCAGCATCAGATCACGGCCGGAAACCGGCATCTGCATCTGCTCGCCCACGTGCTGGGGCCTGGCCAGGGCCACCACAAGAAGTGTCCACATGAGAAACAGCAACAGTTGCTGCCAGAGTGGAACGGCATTGCCCCGACGACTGACGCCGGGCAGGTCCGATAGCCAGTGGCCGACCGGCAGTACCGGCGCGTCGACCGATTGTCCCCGGGGCTTGCGCCATTTCAGGATCAGCGGGACCAGTACCAGAACGAGAACCCAGGGCCAGGCAAGATTCAGCATTTCTGACCTCCCAGCCACAACCGGGCGAACGCCAGTGCCTCAGTGGGTTCCGTCGAAACCCCGGGCCGCCAGGCACTGTGCACCAGTGCCTCGGCAACCGGTCGGGAGGCAATCCGGTCCCTTGGGGCGGTGGTCAGCAGAAACTCCACCCAGGCATCGCCAGACAGCGCTTCCGGGTGTTGGTCCGGGTAGCGCTCACGGGCAGCCTGTTTTAGCAGCGTGTTCAGTTGCACGAACCACCAGGGCTCGGACGCAGCGGTTCGCTCCAGCCTGGCGAGTTCGGTCCGTGCGGCACGGAACCAACGATTCCTTTTTCGTCGCCTGATCAGCAGCCAGATGAGTACCGCGAGGCCGGCGAGGATCAGGATCGCCAGAACCCACCAGCCCGGCGCCGGAGGCCAGAAGCCACCGGTTTCGGGCAGGTGAATATCCCTGAGCTGACTGAGCGGATCCTGCGGGTTCATCCTATCCGCCCTCCCGGCCCCAGCAGTAACTTCAGCGCCACTGTGGGATCTTCCGCGGTGGATACCTCTGCCATGGTCACCCCGGAGGTCCGGAAACATTCCTCCAATCGGTGTTCATGGTCGGTGACCTTTTCATGCCAGGCCCTCTGGAAACGGGGATTTCCGGCGTCGAACCACACCGGCCCGTCCGGTCCGGCCACCGCAAAGCGTCCGCTTTTCGGCAACTCTTTCTCCAATGGGTCCACGATTCTCAAAGCGCTGACGGCATTATGGCGGGCCAGGGCTCCGAGCAGGGTGCCGGTCTCCGGCGAGATATCCAGAAAATCACTGATCACGAAAATCCGGCTGCCGGTGTGCGCCACCCGGCGGGCCTCGGTCAGTGCCGTGTCCAGCCTGGTTTGAGCAGACTGCTCGTCCTGTGCAGGTGCGTGGTTATCCCGTTGTTGCTGCTCAGACAGGGTGTCCAGCAGCCTCAGCACCGACTTCTTGCGACGGGCAGGGCGCAGGACGCTCAGGGCTTCCCCATTGAAAACAATGCCGCCCACCTGATCTCCGGACCACAAGGCGAGCCAGGCCAGGATCGAGGCGATCTGGGCACAGCGAACCTGTTTGAAGGCGCCGGTGCTGGCAAAAAACAAACTGGGGCCGAGATCGCACAGGAGCAGCACGGGGCGCTCCCGTTCTTCCTCGTAGAGCTTGGTGTGTGGTTCCTGGCGCCTGGCGGTTACCCGCCAGTCGATGCTGCGGATGTCATCTCCGGGCTGGTAAAGCCGAACTTCGGCAAACGCCATACCGCGGCCGCGCTGGGGCGAACGTTGCAAGCCGGCCTGGCGCGAACGCACGGGCCGGGCAGAGGGCAGTTTCAGTGCCCGGGCGTCGGCCTGCAGGCGGATCAGATCCGATAGGCCGATGTGGGTTATTGCTTCGGTGTTGCCCATGCCTGACGGCTCCCGTGTCTTGCTTCCGTCGATGGCCTCAGGCGCTCACCGGAACACGTTCGATCAGCCGCTCGATCACCGTGTCGGCGGTCATACCTTCGGCCTCTGCCTCAAAGGTAAGCAGAATGCGGTGCCGGAGTACGTCAAAGGCCATGGCGCGCACGTCGTCCGGCGTTACGTAGTCACGCCCGTCGAGCCAGGCCAGCGCCCGGGCACAGCGGTCCAGGGCGATGGTGCCACGGGGGCTGGCCCCGAAGGCGGTCCAGCGGGCCAGTTCCGGGTCCAGTGCTGCCGCGTCACGGGTTGCCAGCACCAATGCCAACAGGTATTGCTCCACGGGTTCCGCCATGTAGATGTTGGCGACTTCCGCCCGGGCGTCAAACACCTGGTCTGCCGTCAGGCGGAGGTCTGTTTTCGGCAGGCCGTGGCGGTAATCGTTACGAGCCAGTTGCAGAATGGCCTTCTCTGCTTCCGCCGACGGGTAGTGGATGACCACGTGCATCAGGAACCGGTCCAGTTGCGCTTCGGGCAGCGGGTAGGTGCCTTCCTGCTCGATGGGGTTCTGGGTTGCCATAACCAGGAACAGCCGGTCCAGCGGGAAGGTGCGCATGCCCACGCTGATCTGCCGTTCGCCCATGGCTTCCAGAAGAGCAGACTGTACCTTGGCAGGGGCCCGGTTGATTTCGTCGGCGAGCACGAGATTATGGAATATCGGACCACGCTGGAATTCGAACTGCCCTGTTTCCGGCCGGTAGATTTCACTGCCGGTGACGTCAGAGGGCAGCAGGTCCGGCGTGAACTGGATCCGGTGAAAGTCGCCTTCCAGGTGCTCGGCGAGGGCCTTGATGGCGGTGGTTTTCGCCAGTCCGGGTGCGCCCTCTACCAGCAGGTGGCCGTCTGCAAGCAGGGCGATCAGCAGACGATCCACCAGCTTTTCCTGCCCGATTATCCGTTTGGCTAACTGCTCCCGTAACTCACCGAACGTATGCTGTAACGACATTGGAAATGACTGCTCTCTGTATCTGGGGATTTTCCGGAGAAACCCGTATCTTGAGTAGGTAGTTGCCGAAGTTTTGGCGTCTGGCCGGCAAAAATCAAGGGTTTGACTATGCTTATGTGACCATACGCCGATTACGTTTATTTCACACTAACTGAGGTCGACCATGAATGCGCTGACAGTGGCCAGCAAGGATCAGTTCTTTGAACAGTTAGCTGACGCTTTCGCAAAGAAGATCAATAAAACAGAAGCCAAGAAAATCAGCGATTTTGCCAAGCAACATTACGCGCATATTCCCCTGGAAGAGCTGGTCAGTCGACGGTTTGGGGATACCTATGGTGCCGTTCTTGCCGCATGGCAGTTTCTGCAGAAGCGGTCTGCCGAGGAAACGCCCGTTGCCGTGTTCAATCCGGACCTGGAGAGTGACGGCTGGCAGTCGACCCATACTGTCGTTTTTATCCTGCACCCGAACATTCCGTTTCTGATCGATTCCCTGCGCATCGCCATTAACCAGCGCGAGATCGGTACCCATTCCATCCAGCATTCGATCCTGCAGGTGGAGCGGGCCGAGGATGGCAAGCTCAAGAAACTGCACACCACAAAAAAGAAGGCCTCTGGTTCGGCCTACGAGGCCTTCATTGTTCTCGAGATTGATCGACACAGTGATCCCGAGGATCTTCGGGATCTGGAAGACACGCTCCAGAATGTACTCCATGAGGTGCGGATTGCCGTCAGCGATTTCCCGATTGTCACCGAAAAGGTGAACGAGATCCTCAGCGAGCTGGATAGCACCACTGCAGGTATTGACGAGGAGCAGAAAGAAGAGGCCCGGGCATTTCTGGAGTGGTTGGCCCGGGATCATTTCACGTTCCTTGGCTATGACGAGTACGACTTTGCCAAGGACAAAAGCGGCATGGTGGTACGGCGGGTCGAGAATTCGGAGCTGGGTATCCTCCGGGTCAATAACGAGCGCCCGGACCGGGTACGCCTGAATGAACTGCCGCAGCGTACCCGCCACGAAATGACCCGGAGCGACGATATTTTCATCTTCGCCAAGTCGGCCCAGCGCTCGCGGGTGCATCGTCCTGCATACCCGGACTACATTGCCGTCAAGAAATTCAACAGCAAGGGCGAAGTGGTTGGTGAGCGCCGCTTCCTCGGCCTTTACACCGCCAGGGTATACAACGAACGCCCCGACGAGATTCCGCTGTTACGTCGCAAGTTCCAGAGCGTGATGAAACGGTCCGGTTTCCTCCGTGACGATTACGCCGGCAAGGAGCTGGAGCAGATCCTGACGGTGTACCCCCGGGACGAGCTGTTCCAGATTGAGCCCGAAGAACTGCTCAAGGTGGCCAAAAGTATCCTGTATATTCAGGAGCGCCGCCGTATCGAGTTGTTCATGCGGGAGGATGTGTACGGCCAGTTTGTCACCTGTCTGGCGTTTTTCCCGAGAGACATATACAACACGGAACTGCGGCTTAAGGTGGAGCAGGTTCTGGTTGACCGGCTGGAAGCCGAGGACGTCGAGTTCGTGACCCACTTTTCCGAATCGGTATTGGCACGGGTCCAGTTCACCATCCGGGTGCCCCAGGTCGAGAATCGCCAACTTCCGATGGCGGAGATCCGGGAAAAGGTCATCGAGCTTGCCCAGTCCTGGCGTGACGGGCTTTCCGAAGCCCTGAGCGAGGCCTATGGTGAAGAGCAGGGCAATGAACTGTATCGCCTCTGGGCGGGCGGTTTCCCACCCAGTTACACCGACATGTTCTCCCCCAGGCGCGCTGCCATCGATCTTGAGCACATTGCAGCATCGGCCAATAATCACGATCTGGCCATGAGCTTCTATCGGGCTCTGGAAGAGGACGAGAGCACACTGCATTTCAAGCTCTTTTACCCCGACGAGCCGCTGCCGCTTTCCGATGTCATGCCGATATTCGATAACCTGGGTTTCCGGGTTATTGGCGAGCACCCCTTTGAGGTGACAGACCGGCACAACAAGACCGTCTGGATCCACGATTTCACATTGCAGGCTCACCACGGCAACGTGGTCGATATTCACCGCATACGTCCGATCTTCGAGGAGCTGTTCCGCAGGGTCTGGTACGGCGAGGCGGAGAACGACGCCTTCAACCGGATGCTGCTGTCCTCCTACATGAGCTGGCGGGAGATTGCGCTGCTGCGAACCTATGCCCGCTACATGCGCCAGATCCGGTTCTCCAACAGTCAGACCTTTATTTCCAACACCCTGGTGAATCATGTTGATCTCACAAGGCTGTTGCTGGAGTTTTTCGAGATCCGGTTCAATCCGGAGCGTTACCAGAGCCCCGGGAAGAGTGAGGCAGCCCAGCAGAAGCTGGAGATCGAATTCAATGCCGGCCTCGAAGACGTTGAGAATCTGAGTGAAGACCGGGTGCTTCGACTCTACCTGGAGCTCATGCAGGCGACCCTGCGTACCAACTACTATCAAACAGACGAGGCTGGCGGCCCCAAGCCCTACATCAGCGTGAAGTTCGATCCTGCCCGGATCCCGGACATGCCCCTTCCGATGCCGATGTTCGAGATTTTCGTGTACTCGCCTCGGGTTGAGGGCGTGCATCTTCGTGGTGGCAAGGTTGCCCGGGGTGGCCTGCGCTGGTCTGACCGGTTCGAGGATTACCGCACCGAGATTCTGGGGCTGGTCAAGGCCCAGCAGGTCAAGAACGCGGTTATCGTGCCGGTGGGCGCCAAGGGCGGCTTTGTTGCCAAGCGCCTGCCTGACCCGTCTGACCGGGAGGCGTTCCAGGCTGAGGGGATCGAGGCCTATAAAACATTCATCCGGGGGTTGCTGGATATCACAGATAACCTGGTGGATGCCGGGATTCAGCCCCCGGAACGGGTCATACGTCACGATGATGATGACCACTATCTGGTGGTGGCGGCCGACAAGGGCACGGCAACCTTCTCGGATATTGCCAACGGTCTGGCCGCGGAGTATGGCTTCTGGATGGGCGATGCGTTCGCTTCCGGCGGCAGCAATGGTTACGACCACAAGAAAATGGGTATCACCGCCCGGGGTGCCTGGGTGTCGGTGGAGCGTCATTTCCGGGAGATGGGTATCAACCCGGCTCTGGACGAATTCACCGCCATCGGTATTGGTGACATGGGCGGTGACGTCTTCGGCAACGGCATGCTGTGCTCGGAGAAAACCCGGCTGGTTGCGGCCTTCAACCATGTGCATATCTTTATCGACCCCAATCCGGATCCGGAGAAGAGCTTCAAGGAGCGCAAACGGCTGTTCGGCCTCGCTCGCTCAGCATGGACCGACTACGACACCAAGCTCATCTCCAAGGGCGGCGGGGTCTTCAGCCGGAACTCCAAGTCCATCCCGGTGAGCCCGGAAATGAAGAAACTGCTGGGCATCAAGTCCGATCGGGTGCCACCGAACATGCTGATTTCGCACATCCTCAAGGCTCAGGCCGACCTGCTCTGGGTGGGTGGCATTGGCACCTACGTGAAAGGTGCAAGCGAATCCCATGGCGACGTGGGTGACAAGGCCAATGACGGTCTGCGGATCAACGGTTCGGAACTGCGCTGCAAGGTGGTCGGCGAAGGCGGCAATCTCGGCCTGACCCAGCTCGGCCGGATTGAATTCGCGCTCCGGGGCGGGCGCCTGAACACGGACTTCATTGATAACTCCGGTGGTGTGGATTGTTCTGACCATGAGGTCAACATGAAGATCCTGCTCAACCGGGCCGTGGCCATGGGTGATCTCACCAACAAGCAGCGCAACATCATGCTTGAGGAAATGACAGACGATGTCGCCGATCTGGTGCTAAAAAACAACTACCGCCAGACCCAGGCTATCAGCATCGCCAGTGAGGATGCGGCCACCCGGTTGGAGGAATACCGCCGGCTGATGAATACCTTTGAGAGCGAAGGTAAGCTGAACCGGTCCCTGGAGTTCCTGCCCGATGATGAAACCCTGTCCGAGCGCAAGCTCGACAAGAAGGGGCTGACCCGGCCGGAACTGTCGGTTCTGATTTCCTATGTGAAGGGCGACCTGAAGCAGACCCTGATCGACAGTACACTGCCTGACGATCCCATGCTGGCCGGCGAGATGTACAAGGTCTTTCCGCGGGATCTGACCCAGAAATTCTCGAAGGAGCTGGGAGAGCATCAGCTGCGGCGTGAAATCATCGCGACCCAGATTGCCAATGACATGGTCAACCACATGGGGATTACCTTTGTGGAGCGCCTGAACCAGTCCACCGGGGCCGACGCCGCTTCTATAGCGCTGGCCTGGATCATTGCCCGGGATGTGTTCCGCATTGATAACTGGTGGGACAGGATTGAGGATCTGGATTTTCATGTGCCGGCCCAGCTGCAGATGGAGCTGATGCAGGATCTTATGCGTCTGATGCGCCGTTCCGTGCGCTGGCTGTTGCGCAACCGTCGGGCGGAGCTCAGCATTCAGCACCATATGGAGCGCTTTGCCGACAGCGTCTGGGCGATTACCGCCGGGCTGCCCGAGTACCTTGGCGACCAGGCCAGGACCAAGTGGGAGAAACGGCATCAGGCTCTCGTGGATGCTGGGCTGCCGTCAGAGCTGGCGTCCGTTGTTTCGGGCACCGGGCACCTGTATTCATCACTGGGTATCATTGAGGCCCACGAGGCCTCCGGCATGCCATTGAAAACGGTTGCCAACCTCTATTATGAGCTGGGGGATCGCCTGGATCTGAACTGGTTTGCCAGTGCCATTGCTGACCTCAAGCCTGCTTCCCACTGGCAGGCACTGGCCAGAGAGAGTTTCCGTGAGGATCTCGACTGGCAGCAGCGGGCTCTGACCACTGGCGTTCTCAAGCTGGCTGGAAAGCCGGAGGATGTCCCTGCCAGTGTTGAAAACTGGTTGTCGCGGCATCAACAGATGATCGATCGCTGGAAATCCATGCTGTCAGAGCTCAAGGGGGTGCGAGAGCCGGAATACGCCATGTTCTCGGTGGCCCTGCGCGAATTGCTGGATCTGGCCCAGAGCACCATGCACCAGCCGCAGGCAGAGGCAGAGGCAGAGGTTGAGACCAACTGAGTATTGCTTTGAAATCCGGAATCCCGTTCAATCGGCGATCGGAAACCCTTTAACGGAGCGGGATCATGGGTCAGCTTGACCATCTTCTGGAAAAAAACCGGGCCTGGGCCGATGGCATCAAGGCCCAGGATCCACAGTTTTTCCACCGTCTGTCGAACCAGCAGGCACCGGAATACCTCTGGATAGGCTGTGCAGACAGCCGAGTGCCGGCCAACCAGATCGTCGATCTGCTGCCGGGGGAGCTGTTTGTGCACCGGAACGTGGCCAATGTGGTTGTTCACACGGATTTTAACTGTCTGTCGGTGCTGCAGTTCGCCATCGAAGTGCTGAAGGTAAAGCACATACTGGTCGTGGGCCACTACGGCTGTGGTGGTGTGCGAGCGGCCATGCTCAATCAAGGGTTTGGACTGATCAGCAACTGGCTTCGGCACGTTCAGGATGTTCGTGACCGGCACCAGCAGGTGCTGGATGCCCTGCCAAATGTTCAGGACCGGGTGGACCGGCTGTGCGAGCTTAATGTCGTTGAGCAGGTGGGGCACGTGTGCCAGAACAACATTGTTCAGGAAGCCTGGAAGCGTGGCCAGACGCTGACGGTTCATGGCTTTGTCTACGATGTGGCGGACGGGATTCTCAGGGATATGGGGCTGTCCGTGGCCAGCGAGGAAGATCGCGAGCGGGTTCGTCAAAACAGTATCGATGAGTTGGTCCAGAGGCCCGTGCGCTCCGGACGCCAAAAAACCGTTCAGTATTAAATGTAAAATTGCGTCAAAAAATCGTGATGAGCGTCACTTCCTGACCCTCGGCGTCATCACAGTTGGTCACCTCACGCTTTGCTAGAGTAGATCCTGCAGTAAGCGAGGAGGTAGACCATGAAAGAACTGATGCAAAAAGCCCTGACAGCACTGAACCAGCGTAAAGACATTACTGCCGGCCCGGAGCAACGTACCCGGGGGCGGAAACCCTCTGACGCGAGTCAGCCCGAAGACTGGGGTATGTCCCCCGAAGATGCCCTGCGGGTTGGTACGGTTGCCCGTTACAAGTGACTGAGTCTGTCATGGTAGTTACCCTCTGAAAGCCCTCCGGTCCCTGCCTTGCAGGGGAGACGCGAGGGCTCATTCCGGTTAGAGTACCCCGTTTCCGAACCATCCACGCGGGATCAGCCACTCAATGTCATTGCCCAACTCCCATGAAGTTCTGTTACGAAACCGGCATCTCTTGCAGGGGCGGGTGGCCCTGTTGGGCGTAACCGCCAGCGGCCTGCTTGCCGATCTGCCTGCCGGTGGCATGGCCATGAGCGAACATGCCGGTGTGTGTGCCGCGCTTGCCGGCCACGACGGCTGGGAGGTTTGTTTCGGCTACGACGATCCGGCGCTGGCAGCCGGCACCTTTGACACTCTGGTTGTGTTTCTGCCCAAGGCCCGGGCGGAGCTTGATCTGCGTCTTGCCCTGGCGCGCTGGCTGGCCGCAGCGGGCGCCCGGCTGGTACTGCTAGGGGAAAAGAAAGAGGGTATCGCCGGGGCCGTCAAACAGCTCAAGGCCGTGGCGCCGGACGCAAACAAGGCGGACAGTGCCAGACACTGCCAGGTGTGGTGTGCCGACCCGATAGAACCGCTGCCTGAATTCTCGCTTCAGCAATGGATGACCTGGACAGGCATTGACTGCAAAACGGTGCATCTGGAAGTCGCCGGCCTGCCGGGCATTTTCAGCCTCGGTGAGCTGGATGAGGGCACTCGCATGCTGTTGGAGACCCTGGACGAGAACCCATTGCGACCCGGCGCTGTCCTGGATTTCGCCTGTGGCGCCGGTGTCCTTGGTACCTGGCTGCATGGCTGGAACGAGCAGCAGAACCATCCCGGGGTAACGGTCGACGGAATCGACGTTCAGTCCCAGGCGGTTATTTGTGCCCGGGCCACCTATGAGCGCAACGGCGTTTCCGGGCGCATCCTGGCCTCGGATGGCCTCTCGGGGGTTGAGGGCACCTGGCCTGTTATTCTCAGCAACCCCCCTTTTCACAGCGGCGTTAGAACCGACCTGTCAATGACCGAGCGTTTTCTGCGGGAAGTGGTGCGTCATCTTGCCCCGGGTGGAGAAGTGCGTCTGGTGGCAAACAGCTTTCTGCCATACGAGCCGTTGATGAAACGTTGTATTGGCCCGGTTGAACGTCTGCGGGAAGATCGGCGCTTTACGGTCTATCGCGCTTTTCGCCGGCCCTGAACGAAAAAAGCCCCTGGGGTGAGGGGCAAGAGGTTCGCGTCCAGAACAACGGAGCCAACCGGAAAAGGGATGTTCAGCGTGAACACCTCCCACTTTAGGGTTAATTTCTAGAATAAACAGCCTAGAATGGCGCTTTTGTGACAAAAGGCCTCCAGGATGCCCGAAATGACAACTGCCGAACTCGTTTTCTCCCGGGGCACGCTGACGCTCAACCGCCCGGGTACCGGTGATCCGACACTGAGGGCATGGGATGCGGCGGACGAGCTTCTGTTGGAGGCGGCTCTTGACGCCGCAGCTGTCTTTGATGAGCCGCGGGTCCTGATCGTGGATGACCAGTTCGGGGCCCTGGCGTTGGGGCTTTCAGTGTTGTCGCCGACCGTCGTGTCCGACAGCGCGGTGCTGCCGGCGGCCCTGGCAGATAATGCCTCATTGAACCCCGCGTTTGCTGCAGCAGAGCCGGTTTATAGCTGGATCAATCTGCCGCCGGGGCCATTCGACCTGGTGGTATTGAGAATACCGCGTCAGGCTGACTATCTGGCCTGGTTGCTGCGCTGGCTCAATAGTGTGATGACGGATTCCGGCGTCTTGCTGGCAGGAGGCATGATCAAGCATCTACCGGCGAAAAGCGTCGATGTGTTTGCCGACGCGGTGCAGACCGAGGAAGTTCTGCCAGCGCGCAAAAAGGCCCGCGCCATTCGTTGCCGCAAAGGTACTGCGACGCTGGCGGACTGGCCGGGGGCCTGGAAGGGCTATGCATTAACCGGCCAGAACGGAGCTGTGGATGTTGAGGCATTGCCCGCGGTGTTCGCCCGGGAAAAGCTGGATATTGGTAGTCGCTTGCTTTTACCCCATGTCGCGCAAGCAGTATCGACCCTGCAGGCCGGCGGTTCCGTGCTGGATCTGGCCTGTGGCAATGGCGTGCTGGGTCTGGCGGCGCTGGCGGAAAGAGGGGATTTGCTGCTGGGTTTCAGCGACGTTTCAAGTCAGGCTGTGCTCAGTGCCCGGCATAACGTTGAACGGGCGTTCCCGGAAGCCCGTGCGGTTTTCTCTCACTGCGACGGAATTGAGCAGGCCGCAGGGCCTTTCGATCTGATCCTTCTGAATCCGCCGTTTCACGAGGGCGGTGTGGTGGGTGATCACATTGCCCTGCGGCTCTTTGAGCAGGCATCGCAGTCCCTGAACCCGGGTGGCAGCTTGCTGATGGTCGGAAACCGTCACCTTGGCTATCATCGAAGCCTGCGCCGGTATTTCTCAACGGTGGATCAGTTGGACGCCAGCCCGAAGTTTGTGGTCTTTCGGGCCAGCAACCGTTGATTAGTCCGGCCGGTTACAGGGTCGGGGCAGGGCGGTCGTAACCAAGGCGTGCCAGGGTGTCCACGATGGTCTGGGTCTGGCTGTCTATTTCGATGTTCACCCGCTGACCTTCTTCGACCGTGCCAAAGGTCGTGGCCCTCAGGGTTTCAGGAATCAAATGGACGTTGAACCGGTTGCCGCGAACTTCGCCAATGGTCAGGCTGGCGCCGTTGATAGCGATATAGCCTTTGGGAAAGATATAGCGCGTCCATTCGGGGGGCACCTCGAACCAGAGAGTGACATTGTTTTCCGGTCGCAGGATTTCGACAATTCGTGCGGCGGTGTGAATATGGCCTGACAGCAGGTGGCCGCCAATCTCGTCTCCGATCCGGGCCGCGCGCTCGAAATTAACCGGGTCCCCGGTTTTCAGATCCCCCAGCGTCGTTAGCCTCAGGGTTTCCTGCATGGCATCAAAATAAAGCAGGCTGTCTTCCTGGCGGGTCACGGTGAGGCAGGTGCCATTGATTGCGACGGATGCACCGATGGAAACGCCGCCTGCGTGTTCAGCAGGGAACCTGATGGCAAAAGTGCTTAGCCCGGTCTCGGCAGTGACGTCTTCGATGGTTGCAATGCCCTGGACAATGCCTGTGAACATAAGCCTGACCTCGTTTGGTGTGTTGTGCGGGTGCCGATCTGGCAGGTGCGCCAAGGATAGCGAGCGGGCCGGCCGATGCCAAGGTGGAGCAATGGGTATTCAAGTATCCGGTGCGGTGGTCGATACCCATTGAAACCCCCTGAACCCGGACAATCTGCCATGGCGGAAAATCAGAGCAAGGCTGCGACCCAGGCAAATGTGCCCGCCCAGGCCCCTGTATTGCGGCCAGGCAGGGCAGCGGATCCTGTGCCCGCCCCCGTGGCCCCTGGCGACCAGACTCCGGCGACGGTTCCAGCCAATCCGGCGGCGGAATCGGCACCGACCGGTCAGGCGCCAGAGACCAGTTCCGAATCCGAACCATCGGCTGACAGGGGAGAGCCCCGGGACACCGACGGTGGCAAGCAGGAAAGGGTGCTGGCGGAATCCCGCCAGCGCAAACTCAGGCTGATGCTGCGCCAGTGCGACCGGGTCCTGTTAATGGATTTCGACTTGCTGGCGATGAACGGCTGGCCGGACAACTACACGATGGCCGAGGCGCGCCGGAGTCGGGACCTGTGGCTGTTCAGTGCGTTGATTGCGGCGGCTGTCTTTCTGAGCGGATTAACCGGGTTTGTGCCAGCCTGGATAGCTGGTGGTGGCTTCGGCGCCTTTGTCATCATTCTGTTGTTGGGAGTGCCTGCCGTACGCAGAATCTACACCACCAAACCCTCCTACCTTGATCTGATAATAACTCGCCAGCGGATGCTCCGTGAGGCAAGGCAACACGTCGCCCACCTGGAGGGGTCGGATGGCCTTATCTGGCAATGTGCGCGGATGGCGGATTTTAACCCGGCGCTGAAAAATACTCGGTTCAGTCACCTTCTGAGGTTGTCAGAGAGTCGCAGTCTGTCCCGGCAATTGACCCGCCGAGAGCACGTGCGTCTTTATCTGATTTGTCTGCTGGAAGCAGAGAAGGCGTACAGCCGCGTCCAGAAAGCATTTTTCGAGGGTAACCAGGAAGCCCTTGACCGGGGCTGGGAGGAAGTAGCGGCAGAGCCTGAGCCCAGAACTTGACACAAGTGCACTTCAAACGTATGTTTCAAACAGACGTTTGCTAGAGGCATTGATAACAAAATGGCGCAGTCTGATACCGTTGACCGGATTCTCGATGCAGCCGAAGAGCTGTTCGCCGACCGGGGTTTCTCGGAAACCTCGCTCAGGATGATTACCAGTAAGGCTAAAGTAAATCTGGCCGCTGTCAATTACCACTTTGGCTCAAAGAACGCCCTGATCCATGCCGTATTTGCGCGCTTTCTGACGCCGTTTTCCGCGACACTGGAAAACGCCTTCGACGAGCTCGAAGAGCGGTGTGACGGCAAACCGCCAACGCTGAATCAAACGCTATGGGCACTTACGGAAAGCGCGGTGCGCATGCCCCAGCGTAACGAGAAGGGTATCTCCATCTTCATGCGCCTGCTCGGGCTTGCCTACACCCAGTCCCAGGGGCATTTGCGCAAGTTCCTGGAACAGGAATACAGCGAGCCTTTCAGCCGTTTCATGCGGCTGCTCAAGGAGGCGACCCCGCAGCTATCCTCTGTTGACCGTTACTGGCGCATCCAGTTCATGCTCGGGGCAACGGCGTTCACCATGTCCAGCAGCGATGCCCTGAGGGACATCCTGCAGAACAAGCTGGGTGTGGAAACCACGATCCAGGAAATTGCTGCCCGCCTGGTTCCCTTCCTGGCTGCCGGGATGCAGGCGGAAGACGCCATGCTGATTCCGCCGGTCGGCAGCAAGGTCTCGGTTGCCTGAGTTCCTCTCTCTCGGTTAGGCTTCCCCTCTGAACCTCCGAGGGAGCCTGGCCGGTTTTGACGCATCCCGCATCCGTCCGCATCGACATTGATCTGCCCCTTCAGCGCCTCCGGCTTGAAACCGGAGGCGGTGAGCTTATTGCATCCTATCCGGTTTCCACTGCGCTGAATGGCGCGGGTGAGAGCGATGGCAGTGGCTGTACGCCCCGGGGAGAGCATTATATCCGGGCCTGTATTGGCGCCGGACTTCCGGCCGGAACTGTCTTCCGGGCCCGGCGCCCCACCGGCGAAATCTACAGCGCCGAACTTGCCCGGCGGCACCCTGACCGCGACTGGATCCTGAGTCGGATTCTCTGGTTGTGTGGCCGCGAATGGGGCAAAAACAGGGGGCCGGGTGTCGATACTTTCCGCCGCTTCATATACATTCACGGCACGCCGGACAGCGAGCCTATGGGAATACCGCTGTCCCACGGCTGTGTGCGGATGCGCAATGAAGACATTGTTGATCTTTTTGATCGCGTTGTGCCGGGAACGGTCGTTTCCATTCGATAAACCTTTCGAGACCAGAGGGATCCGATGATCGGGGATGTTATGGCCATGGTGAGTGGCTGGATCGAGAATTTCGGGCTGCTGTCTGAAGCCTGGCGTGTCGGGATTGTCGTATTTGCGCTGGTGTTCGCAACGGCCGCGGTGGCGTACATCGCAAGCCACATTATCGTTGCTATCGAGCGCAAGTTCAGCCAGACCAAAAACCTGTGGGACGATGCCTTGTTGCACGCCGCCCGCAAACCGGTCGTGGCCTTTGTCTGGTTGCAAGGCGTCTACTGGGCTGCAGAAGTGGCTCATCGCTACTCGGAAGCGGAGATCTTCAAGGTCAACGATTCGCTTCTGCAGCTCGGGTTTGTCTTCGTTCTGGTATGGGCGGTCCTGAGGCTGATCAAGGAAGCCGAGGGGATTCTGGTATCGCCGCTGAAAATGAAACAGCCCATGGACTACACCACCGTCAACGCGGTGAGCAAGTTGTCCCGGGCGGTGGTTATCATTACCGCGGTGCTGATTGCGATGCAGTCCATGGGCTACAGCATTTCCGGGGTCCTGGCCTTCGGCGGCGTGGGTGGTATTGCAGTCGGCTTCGCCGCGAAGGACCTGTTGGCCAACTTTTTCGGCGGTTTTATTATCCATCTCGACCGACCGTTCAAGGTTGGGGACTGGGTGCGGTCCCCGGACCGAAACATTGAGGGTACGGTTGAGCACATCGGCTGGCGTCTGACCACCATCCGTACCTTCGACAAACGTCCGCTTTATGTGCCCAATGCTGCGTTTACCACCATCGGAGTGGAAAACCCCTCACGCATGACCAACCGCAGGATCTACGAGACGATTGGCATCCGGTATGCCGATGTCGGGCAGATGGCAACCATCGTCGACGACATCAAGGCCATGCTGCAGCAGCATGAGGACATCGACAGCGATCAGACCCTGATTGTGAACTTCCTGGCGTTCAACGCGTCGTCTCTGGATATCATGGTGTACACCTTCACCAAGACCACCCAGTGGGTGCAGTTCCACGAGGTGAAGCAGGATGTATTGCTGAAAATCAGCGACATTATCGAGGGTTACGGTGCCGAAGTGGCCTTCCCGACCCGAACTCTGCATCTTCCGGACGGCGTCCGGCTATCCGGATCGCAGTCCGCGGGAGCCTCGGACAAGAGCGAGGCGGATTCTTCCGGCAAGAGCGCCGAGACATTGCAGAACCGTCAGACAACCGGAGATTTGGAAGACTCAGGAGATTCAGAATGACGTCACCGGAGAAAATGCACCCTGTTGGCATCATTGGCGGCACCGGCCTCACCATTCTGTCAGGCCTTGAGATTACCGGTGAGAAGCCGGTCAGGACATCCTGGGGCGTTCCATCCGCGCCCCTCGTTGAGGGCCACTTGGGGGATCAGCCGGTCATCTTCCTGTCGCGCCATGGTAACCCCCATCGTATTCCACCCCACCAGGTGAACTATCGGGCCAATTTGCGGGCCCTCTACGAAGCCGGGGTCCGAACGGTGATCGGGGTTAACGCTGTGGGTGGGATTCACCCGGATATGGGGCCTGCCCATGTGGTTATTCCCGATCAGATTATTGACTACACCTGGGGGCGTGCCAGCACCTTTTACGAGGGCGATCTGGACTCGGTAACCCACATTGATTTCACCTGGCCCTACGATGAGAGTGCGCGTCAGATTCTCATTGATGCCGCCGGCGCTGAAAATGTGCCGTTCTCCGGTTTCGGGGTGTACGGGGCAACCCAGGGCCCGAGGCTGGAAACGGCGGCGGAGATCATCCGGATGGAGCGGGACGGCTGCGACCTGGTGGGCATGACCGGTATGCCGGAAGCTGCCCTGGCGGCGGAACTGGGGATGCGCTACGTCTGTCTCGGGCTGGTGGTGAACTGGGCCGCCGGTAAATCCGACCACGTCATTACCATGGAAGAAATCGAAGCGGCCATCGAGCAGGGAATGTCCGGGGTCAAGCGGATTCTCGAGGTCTCTATGGCCGGTCTTGGGGTGCTTACTCCGTTGTCTCAATCTTCTTGAAGAAAACCAGCACGCCGATGGTGGGGGAGTCCAGGAAGTGGATTTCCTCACTGCGCATCCGGCGGGTTTCCCGAATCCAGGTCAACAGCTCAAGCGGGGCAGGCTCCGCCAGCACAGGGAGCTGCTGAGCTGCCGCCCCTTCGGTTGTCGCTGCGACCGCCGGTGTCTCTTCAGTGTCTGATGCCTGGGCGGGCGATGGCGTCTCCCGGGACAGGTCAGTAACAGTATCTACAGACTGCTCTGGCATCTTCTCTGCGAGCTGCCAGTGATTGAGGTGAACGTTGACGTGCAGATAGCGTTGCCGGTCGATGGTGATGTGGCCTTCAACGTCTCTGGCGCGAGCGTCTTCAATCCAGTCGCCTGCTCTCACCCGTAAAGGCGTGCCTTCGTAATCCGGCGGGAACGCTTCGTACCAACCCGCAGCGACGAGTACTCGGTACCGGCCGCTGCGTTCAAGCCTGGCTGCTGCGCTGGCAAGATGAAGGTCGTCCCGGGGCGCCAGCTCGAGAGTGGTTTCCGTGGTGCCATCCTTCATCGCTGACCAGAGAACCTCCTCGGTTTCCGTCGGCGCGTCTACCGTGCGGCCAGACATCCGCTCATTCACGGCCTCGGGCTCTATAATCCGCTCAAGAATCACGAACTCGGCGCGGTAGTAGTCGTCGGGAATGGGGGTGCCAGGCTCAAGGGGCAGTGCTGCCCGGTCGGGCTGCTGGGCAGCCGCTGTGGCTGCGAAGCTCAGCAGGAGGGCGGCCAGGAAGGCCCGGGTCGGGTATCGGCACCAGCGAATTCCGTCAATCTGCAAGGGTCGTACTCCACATGTTGGTCGGCTATTCATGAGCCGGACGCGTCACTTTTTGCAGGCTCCAGCTCGCCAAGCATCCGGGAAATGCCGTCGAGTTTACCACCGGTTGTGGCATCCTTCAGCCGAAAACGGAAGCTGTTGGCACCTTCGAGCCGGTATTGGTCCGGTGCGGATTGCACTTTTTTAACCAGAACCAGAGGGTCCACCGGTGTAGAGCTGCCAAACTCGAGGCGCGCCCATTCCTTGCCGGCGTCCACTTTCACGATGCCCAGGGCTTCCGCGCGAAGACGTAGCTCGGTCTGGCGGATCAGGTTCTTTGCCGGATCCGGTAACAAACCGAACCGGTCAATCATTTCAACCTGAAGTTCTTTTAATGCTTCCGGGCTGTCAACGCTGGCGATTCGCTTGTAGAGCATCAGGCGGTTATGGACATCCGGCAGGTAATCTTCGGGAATCAATGCCGGAATTCTCAGGTTCATTTCGGTGCCATGGCTCAGGGGCAGGTCGGCGTTGGGGGTTCGACCCTCCCGGATAGCCTTGACGGCTTCGTCCAGCAGCTGCATGTAGAGGGTAAAGCCGATACTTTCGATCTGGCCGCTTTGTTCTTCCCCCAGTAATTCCCCGGCGCCACGGATTTCCAGATCGTGGGTGGCCAGCATGAAGCCGGCGCCCAGGTCCTGGGCCTCCGAGATCGCGTCCAGCCGCTTTTTGGCGTCCGCCGTAATCGATTTCGGCGGTGGCGTCAGCAGGTAGGCGTAGGCCTGGTGGTGAGACCGGCCCACCCGACCCCGGAGCTGATGCAGCTGGGCCAGGCCAAATTTGTCCGCCCGCTCGATAATGATGGTGTTGGCGCTGGGAACGTCGATACCGGTTTCAATGATGGTTGAGCACACCAACACGTTGAAACGCTTGTGGTAGAAGTCCGACATGATCTTTTCCAGATCCCGCTCCCGCATCTGGCCGTGGGCCACGCCCACACGGGCTTCGGGAATCAGCGCCCGGAGATCCTCGGCAGCTTTCTCAATCGTCGCCACATCGTTATGGAGGAAGTAGACCTGACCACCACGGAGAATTTCCCGCAAAATGGCTTCCTTGACCATGGCGTTGTCTTTCTGGCGCACGAACGTTTTCACCGATAATCGACGTGCCGGGGGCGTTGCGATAATAGAGAGATCCCTCAGGTGCCCCATGGCCATGTTCAGGGTGCGCGGAATTGGAGTCGCGGTCAGATTGAGCATGTCCACTTCTGCCCGCAGCGCTTTGAGCCTCTCCTTTTGCTGCACGCCAAAACGGTGCTCTTCATCAATGATGACCAGGCCAAGATTCTTGAACTTGATGTCGCCCTGAAGCAGCTTGTGGGTGCCGATGACAATATCCGCTTTGCCATTCTCCACAGCCTCCAGAGCCTTGCTGGTCTGGCCGGCGGTGCGAAACCGACTCAGCAGCTCGACCTGTACCGGGGTATCGGAGAAGCGATCCCGGAACGATTCGTAGTGCTGTTGGGCCAGCAGGGTGGTGGGAACCAGTACAGCCACCTGTTTGCCGGACCAGGTCGCCATGAACGCCGCGCGCATGGCGACCTCGGTCTTGCCGAAGCCCACATCGCCGCATACCAGGCGGTCCATCGGTCGCTCACTGGTCATGTCCTCGAACACGGACTGAATGGCGACCTGCTGGTCCGGCGTTTCCTCGAACGGGAAGCCGGCGGCAAAGGCGCGGTAGGCCTCCTTCGGATCCTCGAAGCTGAAGCCCTTACGTGCCTCCCGGCGAGCGTACACGTCCAGTAGCTCGGCGGCGGTATCGCGGATTTTCTCGAGGGCTTTCTGTTTGGCGTTGCTCCAGCGATCCGTTCCGAGTTTATGCAGTGGTGCATGCTCGGTGTCGTTGCCGGCATAGCGGGAAATCAGGTGCAGGCTGGAGACCGGTACATAAAGTTTGGAGCCGCCGGCGTACTCAAGCATCAGAAATTCGCTGGCCTCACCCTCAACGGTGATGGTTTCCAGGCCACGGTAGCGGCCAACGCCATGGTCAATGTGGACCACGGGCGCGCCGATCCTCAATTCCGACAGGTCCCGGAAACCGGCATCGTCAGTTTCTGTCGGCTTTTCCCGGCGACGCCGTTGCAAAACCCGCTCTCCGAAGAGGGCTGTTTCGGTAATCAGCGCAACGGAGTGCTCCGGAAGCACCAGGCCGTGTTCCATCGGAGCAATGGTAATGGCCAGTGGGCTCTCCTTGTCGTCAAGAAAGGCCTGCCAACCGGATAGGGTTTTCATTTCAAGGCCCTGCTCGCCCAGGTTCTCCATCAGGGCTTCGCGCCGGCCGGAAGATTCGGCGCAGATCAGCACGTGGCCGTCGAACTCTCCGAGGAACCGCTTGAGGCGACCGGCCGGATCCGCAGCCCGACCGTCCATAGCGATGTCCGGCAGGGTTTTTGTCCGGCAGTTGACCGATCCCGAGGCCTCCGTGGTCTCGGAGGAAATCGTCACCCTCGGGAAGGCTTTCAGGTGCCTGAACAACTCTTCCTGCTGCAGGAACAGGCGGGTGGGCGGCAGGATCGGCCGCAACCGGTCATGGCGTCGGTCTTCATACCGGTTACGGGTTTCGCTGTCGAAATGGCTGACGGCATCGTTCAATCCGTCAGCGGTAAAGACATGGGTCGCCCCCGGCAGGTAATCAAACAGGGTGGCCGTCTCATCGAAAAACAAGGGCAGATAGTACTCGATCCCCGGTGGGGTGATGCCGTGGGTCACGTCCTGGTAGATCGGAGTGTCCTTGTCGGCATCCGGGAACTGCTCGAACCAGCGGCTGCGGAAGCCCGAACGGGCTTCCTTGTGCCAGGGAAATTCGTAGGCAGGCAGCAGTTCGATGCGTTCGATCCGGTCTATCGAGCGCTGGGTTTCGGGGTCAAAGGTCCGGAGGGTTTCAATCTCATCATCGAACAGGTCAATCCGGTAGGGCTGGCTTGCCCCCATGGGAAAGATGTCGAGGATCGCGCCACGGACGGCGTATTCGCCGTGTTCATAGACATTCTCCGCGTGCCGGTAACCGGCCGCCTCAAGCTGCATTCGCCAGTTCTCGATGTCCAGGGACTGTCCCACTTCCAGAAGCAGGGTGTTGCCTTGCAGATAGTTAACCGGTGGCAGCCTGTGCATCAGGGTTCGTGCCGGAACCACCAATACGCCATGGCTGGTTGAGGGCAGGCGGTGCAGCGTACGGATTCGCCTGGAAATAATATCCTGATGGGGCGAAAACAGGTCGTAGGGCAGGGTTTCCCAGTCCGGCAGAGACAGCAGTTCCAGCCCGTCTTCGCTGACGGCCGGCCCATCTTCTTCCGGGGGCAGCCCGAGGAAGAAGCGCATGGCCTGCTCAAGCCTTATGGCGTCGGCGGTGCTGCGGGTAACGACCAGGGTCAGGCCCCTGTGGGCACGGGCACTTTCACAGATGGCCAGCGCGTCACTGCTGCCGTGCAATTGGCCCCAGATCCTGTGATCGGCCGGTCGTGACGGGAATGCCGGGGCAATCAGGGGTTGGGGCTGGGGGCTTCGGGTTGCACCTTGGCTCATGGGCAGTCTGGTTCTCCTGCAGTGGATGTCCGGGAGGCGGCGAGGCGCGTATTCTAACGCCCGCAGGTGACGCTGTCATGGCGGCGGCGGAGCGGCCGCTGACTGCCGGACAGGCAAACGAAATTTATACGAAGGTCATGGCCGCACGTATTTGCGGTCAGCCGGATTAAGTTGGATAATGTGCGCCCCAATTTCCAAGTGCCAACTGCAGAGGTTCAAGCGTGAGTCACGAACAGATCAATCAGCACCTGTCCAACTGGACGGAAAGAGAGTCCACCGCGGAAGCCATGATTCCGCTGATCGGCCGCCTCTACCGCAAGAACAATGTGGTTACTTCTGTATACGGCCGCGCCATCATCAACCAGTCGGTTATCGATATCATCCGTGCCCACCGATTTGTGCGCCAGGTTGAAGACAGCGAGCTTTCTGTTCACGACACCCTGCCGATCCTCCAGGCCATGGACAAACTTGAACTCGGTCGTGCCCACGTGGATATCGGCAAGCTGGCGGTCAAGTTCAAAGAGGAAGGCGGCGACCTGACCGAATTCCTGAAGCGTGAAATCGGCCCGGTTGTGGGGCAGTACGCTGCCCAGTCCGAGGAAGATGCCAACAATGACACCAAAGACGTCGTTCTGTACGGTTTTGGCCGGATTGGTCGTCTGCTGGCTCGTATCCTGATCGAGAAGGCCGGTGGTGGCAACAACCTGCGTCTGCGTGCGATTGTGGTTCGCCAGGGCGGTGCGGAAAACGATCTCGAGAAGCGCGCCAGTCTGCTTCGCCGTGATTCCGTGCACGGTCCGTTCGATGGCACCATTACCGTTGATGAGAAGGAATCCGCCCTGATTGCCAACGGCAACTATATCAAGGTTATCTACTCTGATGGGCCGGACAAGGTGGATTACACGGATTACGGCATCAACAACGCCATCGTGATCGACAACACCGGTAAGTGGCGTGATGAAGCCGGTCTTGGCCTGCACCTGAAATCAAAAGGCGTCAGCCGCGTTATCCTGACGGCGCCGGGTAAGGGCGATATCAAGAACATCGTTTATGGTATCAACAACGACTGGATTACTGACGAAGACAGGATCCTGTCAGCCGCCTCCTGTACCACCAATGCCATCACACCGGTATTGAAGGCGATTGAAGACGAATACGGCATCGAAGATGGTCACGTGGAGACGGTGCACTCCTACACCAACGACCAGAACCTGATCGATAACTACCACAAGGGCAGCCGCCGCGGGCGCAGCGCCGCCCTGAACATGGTAATTACCGAGACGGGGGCCGCCAAGGCTGTCTCCAAGGCGCTGCCGGTTCTGAAGGGCAAGCTGACCGGTAATGCGATCCGGGTGCCAACGCCGAACGTGTCCATGGCGATCCTGAATCTCAACCTCAAGAAAGACGTTGATGTGGAAGGTGTTAACGAATACCTGCGGGATATGGCGCTGCACTCGGAGCTGCAGAAGCAGATCGACTTCGTGAACTCTCCGGAAGTGGTTTCCACCGACTTTGTCGGTTCCCGCCATGCCGGCATCGTTGATGCCCAGGCAACCATCACCAGTGGCAAGCGTCTGATCCTGTATGTTTGGTACGACAACGAGTTCGGCTACAGCGCGCAGGTGATTCGCGTGGTCAACCAGATGGCCGGCGTAAATTACCCGATCTTCCCCAAACGTGCGAGAGACTGAGCGAATCGCGCCGATCTGGTGAAGTAATGGTGTTCAGAACCCCGATAGCGATTGCTGTCGGGGTTTTTTGTTTTTACGGTCAGCTAAACGACTGGTTTGGCTGTCGACGCACAACCGGTTCCGGTTTCTGGTGGAAATAGGATTCCTTAATCTCTATAATTGGCGCGATTTTGGGTACGTCTGGCACTCCGTTTCTCATGGTTTTTCTGGGCCGCAGGTGTCGGGCGTTACGAATCCATTGAAAAGTTTCTGATGATTGGATGAGGCTAATGATCAAGATCAAAAAAGGCCTGGATCTTCCCATCAGCGGCGCTCCCGAACAGACCATTACAGACGGCAAACCCGTTCGCCACGTTGCGTTGATCGGTTTTGACTATATCGGCATGAAGCCGACGATGGCTGTGAAAGAGGGGGACCGTGTCAAGCGCGGTACGCTGCTGTTCACGGACAAGAAGACCGAGGGCGTTCGTTATACTTCACCCGCCGCGGGCGTTGTGAAAGAGATCAACCGTGGTGAGCGTCGGGTATTCCAGTCGATCGTTATCGAAGTCGATGGCGATGAGGCTGAGACCTTTGCGCGCTACAGCGAAGCGGATCTTGCCGGCCTGGAACGCCAGCAGGTAGTCGATAATCTGGTGGAATCCGGGCTCTGGACTGCGTTCAAGACGCGTCCGTACAGCAAGGTTCCGGAGATTGATTCCGCTCCCCACTCAATTTTCGTGTCGGTCATGGATACCAACCCGCTGGCAGCGGACCCGACGGTCATCATTGGCGAAAACAGCCAGGCGTTCGAGAAAGGCCTTGAGATCCTTACCAAACTGACCACCGGCAAGGTGTTTGTCACTGGCAAGCCAGGATCCAACGTCGCTGTTCCCAGGTCCGACGCCGTTGAGGTGCACCAGTTCGATGGCAAGCATCCGGCCGGCAACGTGGGAACCCATATCCATCACCTGGATCCGGTTTCTGGCAGCAAGACGGTCTGGAGTATCAATTATCAGGACGTTATCGACATTGCCAAGCTGTTTGAATCCGGTGAAGTCCCTGTTGAGCGTGTCGTGGCGATCGGTGGCCCCAAGGCCCTGAAACCCCGTCTCGTGCGTACTCGTCTGGGTGCCAGTCTTGAGGAGCTTCTCGACGGTGAAGTTGCCACAGATTGCGAGATCCGGGCGATTTCCGGCTCCGTGTTCGGCGGTCGCCGTGGCGATGGTCCCTGCGCCTATCTTGGCCGGTTTGCCAATCAGGTGTCCGTGCTTGAGGAAGGTAACAAGCGCGAGTTCATGGGCTGGCTGTCGCCGGGTGCGAACAAGTTCTCCGTCATGAATATTTACCTGTCCAAGCTGGTCGGTGGCAAACGGTTCGATATGACCACCACCACCAATGGCAGCGAGCGGGCGATGGTGCCGGTGGGTGTTTACGAAAAGATCATGCCGCTGGACATTCTGCCCACGCAGTTGCTGCGTTCCCTGATTGTCGGCGACACAGAGATGGCACAGAAGCTTGGCGCACTGGAGTTGGATGAAGAAGATCTGGCGCTGTGCACCTTTGTGTGCCCCGGCAAATATGAATATGGTCCGATTCTCCGCGAGAACCTGACCCGAATCGAGATCGAGGGCTAATACGATGGCTATCAGACAGTTTCTCGATGGAATCGAGCATCACTTTGAAAAGGGTGGCAAGTACGAGCGCTGGTATGCGCTTTACGAGGCGGTGGATACTATTTTCTACTCGCCGGCGAGTGTCACCTCCACCACCGCCCATGTGCGTGACGGGATTGACCTCAAGCGCATCATGATCACGGTTTGGTTGTGCACCTTCCCGGCAATGTTCTTCGGAATGTGGAACATCGGCTACCAGGCCAACAGTTTCCTGGCGTCCAACCCGGATGCCATGATTGCTGACGGCGGCCTGCGGACTGCCTTTATCCAGGCACTTGCCATCACCGGTTCCGGTGCGGGCGTATGGGACAACTTCGTTTACGGCATGGCGTACTTCGTGCCCATTTACTTCGTGACCTTCGTGGTCGGTGGTTTCTGGGAAGTGCTGTTTGCCACCGTGCGCCGTCACGAAGTGAACGAGGGTTTCTTTGTCACATCGGTCCTGTTTGCACTGATCTGCCCGCCCACCATTCCTCTCTGGCAGGTGGCCCTGGGCATCACCTTCGGCGTCGTGATCGGCAAGGAAGTGTTCGGCGGTACCGGCAAGAACTTCCTGAACCCGGCCCTGACCGGTCGTGCCTTCCTGTACTTCGCCTATCCGGCGCAGATTTCCGGCGACACCGTCTGGACTGCGGTTGACGGCTTCAGTGGCGCCACGGCGCTGAGCTGGGCCGCCAGTGGTGGTCTGGAAGCTCTGGAAGCTCAAATTGGCTGGATGAGCGCCTTCATGGGCACCATTCAGGGCTCGATGGGTGAGACCTCGACACTGGCCATTCTGATTGGTGGCCTGATCCTGTTGGGGATGAAGATTGCCTCCTATCGCATCGTCGGAGGTGTGTTGATCGGTATGATCGGCATGTCGCTGCTGCTAAACATCATAGGTTCCGAGACCAATCCGATGTTCGCGGTTCCGGCGCATTGGCATCTGGTCATGGGCGGGTTTGCCTTTGGCATGATGTTCATGGCGACGGATCCGGTGTCCGCCGCGATGACTGACACGGGTCGCTGGTGTTTCGGTATTCTGGTAGGCGTGATGACTGTGCTGATCCGCGTGATCAATCCGGCGTTCCCGGAAGGCATCATGCTTGCCATCCTGTTCGCAAACCTGTTCGCGCCATTGATGGACCATTACGTGGTTCAGGCCAACATCAAACGGAGGCTTGCTCGTGGCTAAAGCTAAAGAAACCGTCTCCCGCACGCTGATCGTTGCGCTGGTGCTGAGTATCGTGTTCTCTGTCGTGGTATCCACCGCGGCGGTCATGCTCAGACCTGCCCAGGTCAAGAATCAGCATCTTGATATGACAACGAACATTCTCTCTGCCGCAGGTATGCTGGATCAAGGCGATACTGCAGAGCAGATTTTGCAGAAATTCGAGAGTTTCGATGTTCGCCTGGTGGATTTGGATACTGGTAAATTTGTAAAGCCTTCCGCCGTTGGTGTTGCTGAGCCCATGAAATATGATATGTACAAGGCTGCCTCGGACCCTCAGTTGTCTACGGATATTCCTTCCTCGGAAGACAAGGCTGGCATCAAGCGCCGGCCGAATGTTGCCAGGGTGTATACGCTGAGCGAGAACGGAGAGCTAGTGCGTGTGGTACTGCCAATTCATGGTTATGGCCTCTGGTCTACATTGTATGGCTTCATTTCGCTGGAAGGTGATTTGAACACCATTGAAGGGCTTGGCTTTTACTCCCACGCCGAAACTCCGGGCCTCGGTGGGGAGGTAGACAATCCACGCTGGAAGTCGCAGTGGGTGGGGAAGAAAGTTTATGATGGTGATCGCACTGAACCGCAGATCAAACTGGTTAAAGGTGGCGTAAACGTTGATGCAAAAAAAAGGCAGCATAAAGTGGATGCTCTGTCCGGGGCAACGTTGACCAGTCGCGGCGTTGAGCAACTGGTTAACTACTGGATGGGCGACCGCGGATACGCGCCGTTCCTGCAAAAACTTCGTGAAGGGGAGGTCTGATCATGGCAGATGCATCAGCCAAACAGGTTCTCTTCGAACCGATCTTCAGCAATAACCCGATTGCCCTGCAGATCCTGGGCATCTGTTCAGCGCTGGCGGTTACCACCAGCATGAACGTTACACTTGTTATGTGCGCGGCGGTTATTGCCGTTACCGCATTTTCCAACCTGGCCGTGTCCCTGGTACGCACCCAGATTCCGGGCAGTATCCGGATCATCGTGCAGATGACCATTATCGCCTCCCTGGTAATCGTGGTTGACCAGGTGCTCAAGGCCTATGCCTACGAGATTTCCAAGCAGCTCTCAGTGTTCGTTGGTCTGATTATCACCAACTGCATCGTTATGGGCCGCGCGGAAGGCTTTGCCATGAAGAACGGCCCCTGGCTGAGCTTCCTGGACGGCGTTGGTAACGGTCTGGGCTACTCGGTACTCCTGATCTTCGTTGCCTTCTTCCGTGAATTGCTGGGCGCCGGCTCACTGTTCGGTGTCTCCCTGATGCCGGTGGTGAACGAAGGTGGCTGGTACATTCCTAACGGCTTGTTGCTGCTGCCGCCGAGTGCGTTCTTTATTATCGGCCTGGCGATCTGGGGTCTGCGGACCTGGAAGCCGGAGCAGGTTGAAGAGCCGGACTATAAAATGTCTCGCCATGTCGCCAAGGAGGCCTTCTGATGGAGCATTATATCAGCTTGATTCTGAAGGCTGTTTTTGTTGAAAACATGGCGCTGGCGTTCTTCCTGGGGATGTGTACCTTCCTGGCCATCTCCAAGAAGATCGAGGCCGCAACCGGTCTTGGCATTGCCGTGGTGGTCGTGCTGACGGTCACCGTTCCGGTGAACAACCTTCTGTACAACAGCGTTCTGCGCGAAGGCGCCCTGGATTGGGCTGGCTTGCCGAACGTAGACCTGAGCTTTCTCGGATTGCTGACGTATATCGGGGTAATCGCGGCGATTGTTCAGATCATGGAAATGGTACTGGACAAGTATATCCCGGCGCTCTATGCCGCTCTGGGTGTGTTCCTGCCACTGATTACAGTGAACTGCGCCATTCTGGGTGCCTCGCTGTTCATGGTGGAGCGTGACTACACCTTCGGCGAGAGTGTGGTGTATGGCTTCGGCGCCGGCCTTGGCTGGGCCCTGGCGATCATTGCCCTGGCGGGTATCCGCGAGAAGCTGAAGTACAGTGACGTTCCGGAAGGCCTGCGCGGCCTGGGTATCACCTTCATTACTGTTGGTCTGATGTCCCTGGGCTTCATGTCCTTCTCCGGCATCTCACTGTAACTCACCCGGTGATTCGGTTTAACGAAAAGGCGAGACCATGAATACAGAAATTATTCTCGGCGTGGTCATGTTCACCGTTATCGTTCTGGCCCTGGTCGCAGTGATTCTTGCGGCCCGGTCCAGGCTGGTAAGCACCGGTGATGTGACCATTGAGATCAACGACGATCCCGAACACACGCTGAAGACCGAAGCCGGCGGCAAGCTGCTCGGTACTCTGGCTAACAGTGGTATTTTTCTGTCCTCTGCTTGTGGTGGCGGCGGTACCTGCGCCCAGTGCAAGTGCAAGGTTCTGGAGGGCGGCGGTGCCATGCTGCCGACGGAAAAGACCCACTTCACCAATCGTGAAGAGAAAGAGGGCTGGCGCCTGTCCTGCCAGGTTCCTGTAAAACAGGACATGAAGGTGGAAGTGCCGGAAGAGTTCTTTGGCGTCAAGAAGTGGGAATGCGAGGTTGTCTCCAACCACAACGTCGCCACCTTCATCAAAGAGCTGGTGCTCAAGCTGCCGGAAGGCGAGGAAGTTGACTTCCGGGCCGGCGGTTACGTTCAGCTCGAGTGTCCTCCCTACGAGATCGACTTCAAGGATTTCGATATCGAGGAAGAGTTCCACGAAGACTGGGACAAGCACAACATCTGGCGCTACAAGGCGGTCAACAAGGAAGAGACCATCCGGGCCTATTCCATGGCAAACTATCCGGAAGAGAAGGGTGTTCTCAAGTTCAACATCCGTATCGCCACGCCGCCTCCGGGCACTGACCACAATCCGGGCATCATGTCGAGCTACGTGTTCAACCTGAAGCCGGGCGACAAGGTCACCGTTATGGGGCCGTTCGGTGAGTTCTTCGCCAAGAAGACCGATGCCGAAATGGTATTCATTGGTGGCGGTGCCGGTATGGCGCCTATGCGTTCCCACATCTTCGATCAGCTCAAGCGTCTGAACTCCAAGCGCAAGATCAGCTTCTGGTATGGCGCACGAAGTGTTCGCGAGATGTTCTATGTGGAAGATTTCGACGGGCTTCAGGAAGAAAACGACAACTTCGAGTGGCATGTCGCACTTTCCGATGCGTTGCCCGAGGACAATTGGCAGGGCCCGACCGGGTTTATTCATAACGTGTTGTATGAAAACTATCTGAAGGACCACCCGGCTCCGGAAGACTGTGAATACTACATGTGTGGGCCCCCCATCATGAACGCCTCCTGCATCAAGATGCTCAAGGATCTGGGTGTTGAGGATGAAAACATCATGCTGGATGACTTTGGAGGCTAAGCAGTCCTGATGACATTCGGCATGTTTCGACCCGCCAGGGTGGCCCTGGCCAGCGCTTTTGCAGTGCTGGCCTTTGCCGCTCTGGCGGGTTGTTCGTTTCAGCCAGAGGAAAAAATCTGGGAGATTTCCGGCCCGGTCTTTGGCACCGGTTACCACATCAATGTCGTATTGACCGACGATCAGGCGAGGCTTGAAACTCTGGCAGACGGCATTGACCAAGTCCTGGAAGGGGTGGACGCGTCCATGTCGACCTGGCGTGATGATTCGGAGTTGTCCCGCTTCAATCAGCGAACGGATCAATCCGAGTGGTTTCCGGTTTCCGCCGGGCTGTTCGAGGTCCTTGAGAAAGCCCAGGAAATCTCAACGCTAACGGACGGTGCCTTTGACGTAACAATCGGGCCAGTGGTAAATCTTTGGGGTTTTGGCCCCCAGGCCCGGCCCGATCAGATTCCAACCGAGGAATCGCTTGCGAAGGTGCTTGCCGCCACCGGGTTCGATAAGCTCGAACTTCGGGAGGAGCCGCCGGCGGTGCGGGCAACTCAGCCGCAATACGTGGATTTGTCGGCCATTGCCAAGGGTTACGGTGTGGACGCGGTGGCACGCTTTCTTGAAAGTGAAGGTGTTCAGGCTTATCTGGTGGAAATTGGCGGCGAAGTCCGGGTCAGTGGCCGCAAGCCCGACGGCAGCACCTGGAGACTGGCCATCGAGCAGCCAGTGTCCGAGGGGCGTGAGGTAAACCGGGTGGTGGCGCTGGAATCACGCGCTATGGCAACATCGGGTGATTATCGTAACTATTACGAATCGGAAGGGCGTCGCTATTCCCATACAATAGATCCTGCCAGTGGTGAGCCGATAGCGCACAAACTTGCTTCGGTCACCGTTATCGCAGACGACTGTATGACAGCAGATGCTCTGGCGACCGGCTTTAACGTGATGGGCTACGAACGGGCCAATGCGCTCGCAGTGAGGGAGAATATCCCGGCCTATTTTATTGTCAGGACGGATGAAGGCTTCGAGACGCACCAGACGCCGGCCTTTTCGTCCTACGTGACTCAATGAGGGGAGGGCAACATGGGTACCTTTCTTTTGGTTTTGTTTATTGTTGTGCTGCTGGTTGCAGCCATGTCCATCGGCGTAATCCTTGGGCGCAAGCCCATCAGCGGGACCTGCGGCGGAATTGGCGCGCTCGGTATCAGCCAGTCCTGCGATATCTGCGGTGGTAACACCCAGAAGTGTGAGGAAGAAAACGAGCGTTTGGCCAATGAAGGTAACGAGCCGGAAGCTCTGGCTTACGACGCCAGCAAGTCCAGCAAGCACTGATCTGTTTCTGATAATTACAACCATCTTTTTACGACGTAGATAAGGAGTCACTGCGCGCATGGCAGAACATCATTACGACGTCGTCGTTATCGGCGCCGGTCCTTCCGGCGAAGGCGCGGCGATGAATGCGACGAAACACGGCAAACGGGTCGCTATCATCGAAGACAAGCCAACGGTTGGCGGGAACTGCACCCACTGGGGCACCATTCCGTCCAAGGCGCTGCGCCATTCCGTCAAACAGATCATCACCTTCAACACCAACCAGATGTTCCGGGATATCGGTGAGCCGCGCTGGTTCTCTTTCCCGCGGGTTTTGCAGAATGCCCAGAAGGTCATTGGCAAACAGGTCAAGCTCCGGACCCAGTTCTATTCCCGTAATCGGGTTGATCTCATCAACGGTCGGGCCTTTTTCATCGACCAGAACCGTATTGAAGTCCGTGGCAGCAAATCCTCGGAAACCCTGCACTTCAAACAGGCGATCATTGCGACCGGTTCCAGGCCCTATCTGCCGCCGGACGTGGATTTCCGCCACCACCGGATCTACAACTCGGACACCATCCTGAACCTTTCGCACACACCTCGCACGCTGGTTATCTATGGCGCGGGCGTCATTGGCTCAGAGTATGCCTCGATCTTTGCCGGACTGGGCGTAAAGGTGGACCTGATCAACCCGGGTAGCCGGCTGTTGTCATTCCTGGACGACGAGATCTCTGACGCCCTGAGCTACCACCTGCGCAATAACGGCGTTCTGGTGCGCCATAACGAGCAGTATGAGTCGGTTGTGGGGGATGACCATGGTGTTGTGCTGTCCCTGCAGTCCGGCAAGAAAATCCGTGCCGATGCATTCCTGTGGTGCAACGGGCGCAGTGGCAACACCGAGAAGCTGGGGCTTGAGAACATTGGCCTGGTGCCCAACGGCCGCGGCCAATTGGCAGTCGACGAGCATTACCGCACCGAGGTGGAAAACATCTACGCTGCCGGCGATGTGATCGGCTGGCCGAGTCTGGCAAGCGCTGCCTACGATCAGGGCCGCTCGGCATCCTCGGACATCGTGGACGATGAGTATTTCCGCTTCGTTTCAGATGTGCCGACCGGGATCTACACCATTCCGGAAATCAGTTCCGTCGGCAAAACCGAGCGTGAATTGACCGAAGCCAAGGTGCCCTACGAAGTTGGGCAGGCGTTCTTCAAGGATCTGGCCCGTGCACAGATCACCGGAGAAGCGGTCGGCATGCTGAAAATCCTGTTTCACCGGGAGACCCGCGAGATTCTGGGTATCCACTGTTTCGGTGACCAGGCAGCAGAAATCGTCCACATCGGCCAGGCGATCATGAACCAGAAAGGAGAGGCCAACTCTCTGAACTACTTCATTAATACCACGTTCAACTACCCGACCATGGCGGAAGCCTACCGGGTTGCGGCATTGAATGG
>Ga0064014_10057_pt1 | contig 56463 bp, 48 predicted proteins | sample CrowatWCoCulture_2_FD_61584 | JGI IMG/M metagenome (GOLD analysis project Ga0064014, IMG submission 61584) | Marine cyanobacteria communities from the University of California, Santa Cruz, USA, analyzing cyanobacterial DNA methylation -... | ecosystem: Host-associated > Microbial > Bacteria >...
CAACCCGTCTGAGGTGACGTCACCGCAAGGCGGGTCCAACCGGATTTGCGCATTTGCAGCAGGATCTTGGTCCGCAGCAGATCAAACGGGGATGCTTCGGGCCCACCGTCGTAAGACACGATGCGCTTACGAATAAGATGTGCGGGATCGAGCTGCAGTTCGGTCAGCGTCAGCCACGGATCCGAGCCCGGCTTGTCCGCCGGTTTGGCGCGTGCAGCGCGGCGATCCGGCGTTACAGGCGCATCACCGGCGCCGTCACGCTTGGCCCGTGCCTTTTCCAGAGCAATCTGAAGCTTTTCCATCAGTTACGTTCCACACACGTTAAGGTACATCGACGCCAGGCTAGAACCCGATCCTATCGAGAATTTGGCGCCACACAAAGTCGAGCGGCGCATAATAGGTTTGAACGGCCCAAAGACCGCCTGCGATTATCCCGATACCCAAAATCACGACCGCCACTTTGACGGTGTTGCGACGGCGGCGTTCAGTCTTGGTCTGCATGTAGGGCAGCACCGCGAAGGGCGTGATACCAAGACCACTGGTCAGCTCTTTGGGGCGGCGGATTGCCGTGTTCAAAAGCTCAAGAAGCAAAAACAGACCCGCAGCGGCGGCAAACCCCATGAACACCCCACCGCCCGCAATCAAGGGGCGGTTCGGGCTTGTAGGTTCGGTCGGAATGGCGGCGTTTTCGACGACTGTGATACGCTCGCCCTTGGCCAGAACCTCGATCCGCTCGCCGGTTTGCGCGATGGCAAGGCGTTCGACGGCCGTGTTGTACTGAACTTCGGTGTTGGCGTAGTCACGCTCGAGCGATTCAAGCGCGATCGAGTTGCGCGGAATGCGATCAATGATTTCTTCAAGGGCTTCCAGCTCTTCGCGGGCCTCCGCTTGCACCTCATCAATGACCGTGATCCGGCCATCGATCTGTGCGAGTTCGGCATCAAGAATGGACTGCTGAGGATCTTCGGCGACCTCAACGCTGGTCTGCTCAGCCACGACTTGTTTGAGCTGTTCGACCCGGGTGCGCAGCAGCGTCACTTGTGGGCTGGATTCAGAATAGACGGCCAACGCTGCAGATAGGTTTGCCTCAAGCTCGGCAAGCTGGCGCTGCTCGGGGGTCAAGGCGGCCGGAGGTTCACCGATCGAACCGGTGGTGTTGAAGATGCTGATCAGACGCACGCGCTGTTCGGTTAGAATGGTCTTGTCGCGTTCCGCTGCGCTGATCGTTTCAAGCAGGTCATTACGGCGAGACAGGTTGAATTCCAGCGATTCCGGCAGCGCGTCAGCGTTGGCGTTCTTGAATTCAACGATCCGCGCTTTGCGGATCTCCAATTCATCTGCGAGCCGGTCGACTTCCTGTTCAAAGAAGTCCTGCGTTCCCTCGGCGCGGGCCGACCGGAACCGCGCGCTTTCAGACAGGATGCGCGTGACGTACTCATTGGCTACATCCGCCGCGACGCGCGCCGTATTCGCCTCGAACCCGACCCGCATGAGCGTCGCCAGATCGCGCTGGCCGGATGTTGTGACCAGCGTGCGCTTTTCCATTTCCTCAACGATCTCGTCTGGGCTGAGCCGGTCAAGATCGGGAATCGCGTCATATTCGCGGGCAATTTCGATCAGGTTCGACCGCGTCAAAAGCCGCTGAGACAAGACTTCTAGCTGCTCACGCGCGTTGGTTTGAACGGTCGAGGCGGCAAGTTCGTCGGGGATCTGCGGACCTTCCACAAGCAGCACCGCTTGCGTGCTGTAGCGGGTGGGCAGTTGCACGGCGAGAACAAGCCCCGCCCCGGACAACAACAAAACGACGAGCATCAGGTACGGCAGACGCTCGCGTAGAATGGCAAAATAGAACTTGATACTCACTGGGCGGCCTCTTGGTGGGACAGGACGGGACGCAGGTAGATGCCGTCATCCAGCACTTCCTGCACGACATCCCGATCAACGGTGCGGCGGTCTTCGGTTGCGGCGTAGACCAGGCAAAAATCACAAAGCTTGTTCACAAGGCGAGGGACGCCGTCGGTCTGATCAAAAATCATCTCGACTGCGCCGGCGGTGAATTCGGTCCCCGTTCCGCCGGCGTGCTGCAGACGGTGCTGGACGTACCCTTGGACCGTGGCCAGATCCATGGCCGGTATATGATACGTCGCGGTCACACGCTGCGCGAACTGGCGCAGGTTTGGCTGCAGGATCATCTCGCGAAGTTCGGGCTGACCCACGAGGATAAGCTGCAAAAGCTCGTCCTTGTTGGCGTTGATGTTGGTCAGCATGCGCAGCTCTTCCAGACCTTCACTGGACAGGTTCTGCGCCTCGTCAATGACCAGAACGACCCGGCGCCCCGCGCCGTATTCGCCCACGACGAAATCCTGCAACTGCTGGAACAGCGTAACATAGGCCCCGGACAGGTCGGCTTCGACACCCAGCGCATTGAGCACCCATTGCAGAAGTTCGCCCCGGTTGCCTTGGGCGTTGGAGATCAAACCGATGGTGACATCTTCGTCGAGCGATTTGAGAAGCTTCTGGACGAGGGTTGTCTTGCCCGTGCCCACTTCGCCGGTGATCACCGTGATCGGGGCGCGCGTCGTGATGCCATACTCAAGGACCGAGAAGGCACGCTTGTGGGACCGGGACCAGAACAAGAAATCGGGATCCGGCAAAAGCGTGAACGGCCGTTCGGAAAATCCAAACGTATCTGTATAGAGACCTGCATCGGTCATGATGAAACCACTCACTCAACGACTAGTCGGCACACGCTGCCGGATTTTTACACCGCCAACATAGACATTCTGACGGTCGGATACACGTCCCTTCTACGACGAGAGGCGTTTTTTCCGCCTATTGTGTCCTTGTGACTGTCAATCGAACGCAACGTCACCTTTCGTGCACGGCAATACCCGCAGCGATTCGGAGTTTCTCAAAAAATTGAGATATGTGTTGTTGAACACTTGCACGCACAGGGCGAAACTGTCGCCAAACTGATCACGAATTCACTTAAATTCTAAATAGTTCTTTGTCGGCCCGTCGCGGTGGTGGTACACAACGACTCGTGATGTCTGCGGCGTGTCGTGTGTTGGCCGTCGTGATAAGTTGCCATTTTAAAGGTACCGCGTTGTTGCGGTGAGGGTGTAATGACAGTTCAGCTTAACGATATTACCGCCAGTGTACCGGTGGAGACGATTGACGCTTCAATTACTGGAGCAAGGGGGCAAAACACAACGCATCGGCCATATCGGTTGGCTTTTAAGCGTGTGCTCGACGTTCTTCTTGTTGTCGTCTTCCTTCCTGTCTGGGCTCCGATCCTTTTGGTTTCGGTGGCCATTTTGGTTTTGACAGGCAAGACACCGTTCTACACGCAGATGCGTATTGGCCAAGGCGGCCGTAACTTCCGCATCTTCAAGCTTTGCACGATGGTTCCGAACGCTGATGAAGTGCTCGAAGACTATCTCGGCGTGAACCCAGAGGCGCGCGCCGAATGGAACAGCACGCAAAAGCTCAAGAATGATCCGCGTATCACCAAGATGGGTCGCTTCATGCGCAAATCGTCGCTCGACGAGTTGCCGCAGCTGTTGAACGTCCTGATCGGAGATATGTCGCTGGTGGGTCCGCGTCCCATGATGTTGTCGCAGGCGTCACTTTATCCTGGTCGTGCGTATTTCGAACTGCGCCCCGGTATTACCGGGAACTGGCAGATTTCGGACCGCAATGAATGTGCGTTTACAGATCGTGCTGCGTTCGATGACGCGTATTACCGTGACCTGTCTTTCAAGCTCGATATGTCGATCTTGTTCCGGACGATTTCGGTCGTGCTGCGCGGCACCGGTTACTGACACTCAAGTGAACCGATTGTATCGGCGAACCGTCTGGGTGGGCTAGCGGGAACGTCGTCTGCGTGCTACGCGTGACGTCTGGAGTACGAAGCATGTCCATTCTGAAAAGTTCGAACCGCCTGATCCTGATCGCCGCTCTGGCTTTGCTGGTTGCGTGTGAATCGAGCGAAGAGCGCGCCGATCGTCATTTTGAAAGTGCTCAGTCGCTGATCAATGACGGGGACGTCGATCGCGCCATTGTCGAGCTTCGCAATGCCTTGCGGCTTGATGAGGCGCATCGCGACGCCCGGCTTGAATTCGCCGGTATCCTTTTGGACCGCGGTGACATCGCGGGCGCCTACCGAAACTATTTGCTCCTTGTCGAACAGTCGCCTGACGATATCGAGGCGCTGATCAACGTGGCCGAAATCGCGCTTGCGGCCCAAAACTGGGAAGAAGCACAACGCCATACCGAAGCGCTTAACGCTGTGGCGGCAGATGATCCGCGCGTGGTCGCCCTGAATGCCGCAATGGCCTATCGCCAAGCGGTCCTCGACGAGGATGAGACAGCGCGTCTGGCAGCGATGACAGACGTGGAGGCGTTGGTCGCAACCCAGCCCGACAACATCACGCTACGGCGGATCCTGATTGACGGCTATGCCCGCAGTCAGGATGAAGAAGCCGCCCTTGAACAAGTGCGTCAGGCCATCGCTCTCGAATCGGACAATCGCCAGCTTTACAACATGCAGATCGCGCTGTTGTCGAGCCTGGGTGACGAGTTCGAACTTGAAGAGGCGCTGCTGCAACTGAGCGAGCAGTTCGAGGATGACACCGAGGCGCGCAGTGCCGTGTTGCGGTATTATCTGTCGCGCGAACGCCCGGAGGACGCGGAAGCGTTCTTGCGCAAACTTGCCGCTGACAAGCCCGAAGACGCCACAGCCCAAGTCGAGCTGGCACAGTTCATTGCCCGCGTTCGCGGTGGTGAAGCGGCAATCGCCGAGATTGACGGCGCTCTGGATAGCGCCGCCAACCCCAACCTGTTGCGTGCGCTGCGCGCCGGGCTGCTGTTTGACACGGGCGACCGCACCCAGGCGATTTCCGAGATGGAAGCAGTGATCGCCGCTGCAGAAGGCGACGAGCGACTGAATGACTATCGCGTAACGCTGTCGCGCATGCTGATTGCGGAAGGCAACGAAGTTGGTGCGCGTCGGTTGATCGGAGAAGTTCTGGAAAACGACTCGGGCAACGTCGAAGCGCTCAAGCAGACCGCACGCTGGCAGATCGATGCGGACGAACCCGGTGAGGCCGTCAACACGCTGCGCACCGCGCTCGACAATGCGCCGCAGGATTCTCAGGCGATGACGCTGATGGCGGAAGCCTATGAACGCAACGGCGAACGTGAATTGTCCAGCGACCTTCTTGCGTTGGCCGTTGAGGCTTCGAACTCATCTCCAGAGACATCGTTGCGCTATACCCGCGTGTTGCGGGCCAATGATCAGAATGCCGCGGCTGAAGAGGTGCTGATCACCGCGCTTCGGCTGGCCCCCACCAATATCCCGCTCTTGATGGCGCTTGGTGAACTCTATGTCGCGACAGAGGATTTCCCGCGCGCCGAGCAGGTAGAAGCAACTCTGCGCCGGTTCGGCACCGAAAATGCGACCAATCAGGCCGATAGTCTGCGCGTCGCAATACTTGCGGCGCAAGACAACACCGACGAGGTTTTGTCGTTCCTTGAAGGGCTGGAGACACAAGACGACAATCAGTCCGCCGTTGTCTTGGCCCAAGCGCGCACGCACTTGGCCCAAGGCGATACCGCAGCCGCCGTCACCGCTCTGGAAGAGGCTGCAGCAGCATCGCCCGATGACCCAAATCTGTCGTTCGCGCTGGCTTCGGTCTATGGCGTGGCTGGGGACACCGACAAGGCGCTCGCGGGATACCGCGCGCTTCTCGACCAATTCCCGGCCGCAGAATCTGTGCGTCTGGCCTATATCCGGACGCTGAATGCAACCGGGGATTTTGACGGGGCCCGCGCGGCACTTGATGAGGGGCTGGAGGCCAGCCCCAGTGCGCCTAACCTCTTGTGGGCACGCGCGAGTGTTTTGGAACGGGATCAGGATTACGAAGGCGCCATCGCGATCTATGAACAGCTTTACGAGGCGAATTCACGCTCGGCAGTGATTGCAAACAACCTTGCCAGCCTGTTGTCGACCTACCGCGATGACGAGGCGAGCTTTCAACGCGCTGTCGTCGTATCGCGCCGCCTGCGCGGGGTCGAGGTCGCCGCGTTCCAGGATACCTATGGTTGGATCGCGTATCGTCAGGGCGATTATGAAGAGGCGTTGCGCAACCTTGAGCCGGCAGCGGCAGGATTGCCGAACGATCCGCTGGTTCAGTATCATCTGGGGATGACCTATTCGGCCTTGGGACGAAGCGACGTGGCGATTTCGGTGCTCAAACGCGCGCTTGAGATTGCGGGACCCGCCGACACGCGTGCTCAATTCAACCTGGCGCGCGAGGAAATTGCCCGGCTTGAGGCGTTGGCGTCGGAGTAATTCGCGCGACGCGCACGCCACAGTCGCCGCAGGAATATTGCGGATTTGGCACTGAATCCTTTCTTCTGGCGCGAATCGGAGCGATAACGCCTATGGATAAACTACCGTGGGGGCGGAGTATGGCGATGAAGAAACTGTTTTTTGTGATCTTTGCCCTGTTCACCGCGACGGTCGCGGCGGCACAGGAAGGATATCGGGTTCAGGCCGGTGATGTTCTCAGCATCGAGGTTCTGGAGGACCCACAGCTTAACCGTGAGACTTTGGTGACCCCTGCAGGCACCTTCAGCTTCCCATTTGCGGGTACGGTGCGTGCCTCTGGTCAGACCACCAATCAGATCTCGGCCGCGCTGACAACCGCGCTGTCCCCGAACTTTGCGGTGTCGCCAAATGTCTTCGTATCTGTCCGGTCTCTTGCGCCGCAGCGCGCCTCAGGTGGCCCTGCGACGATTGATGTCTTTATCCTTGGCGAAGTGAACAACCCCGGCAGCACGGAACTTGAGCGCGGGACAACGCTGTTGCAGGCGCTCGCTTCGACCGGTGGTTTTACGCGCTTTGCCGCGACCAAGCGCATTCAATTGCGCCGTACAAATGCATCGACCGGCACAACACGTGCGGCGATCATCAACTTTCGCGCGCTTGAGCGGGGCGGCGAATTCCAAGACATCCCTCTGGCGGACGGCGATGTGATATTGGTGCCGGAACGGCGGCTATTCGAGTAGGAGATACATGGGGGTATACAGGCGGAGAACACTATCCCTAGGCTTTATGGTGTTCGCAGCATCCACAGGCCCGACCGCACTGGCACAAGAAGGCGGCGGGCTCACGACAACGGCAAATTTCGCGCAGCGGTTCGAGCTAAGCGATAACCCCGACAATCGGCAAAACATCGTCAACGACGGGCAAAGTTTCCTGTCGCGCACATCGCTGTCGTTTGGCGTGGCAAGCGAAACCCGCAGCAGCAACCTTAGGTTCGATGTCGGTGCAACGCTGAAATATGTACTGTCGACGACGTCGACATTTCCGATCCGCGAAGGCGTGGTCGATCCGTTCGCAACCTTTGTCTATGGGACGAGCAACGCGAACTCGTCACTCGATTTCTCTGCCCAGTATTCGCAGTCTGATGTCGGCGACCTGCGTCAGATCGATGATCCTGATGGCAGCGATCTGATCCTCGATTCAGGCCAGGTTGAACGGTATCGGTTCGCCTTGGCATTTGAGACCGGGATCGAAGCGCCCATCGGGTTTGAGTTCGACACGTTCTATCTGCAACGCAATTATTTCGACACCACGGATCCTGAACTGCAGGATACCGAAGAGTTGTTTGTGGATGCCGCCATCCGGTTCTCGGTCACGCGCACGCTTGATGTCCGTCTTATTTTGGGTGTGGGACAGGAAAACGAATTCGGCATTCCGTCTGTGGATCGTCGATACTATTCAGCCGGCGTCGGCTTTGACTATGATCTTTCGGACTCGCAGAACCTTCAGTTCGATATCACCTCGGATGTGATCGACACGGACCGTGAATTTGCCAATGTCACGGTTCCAAGCCGCGAAGAGGGCTATTCGACGCGGATCGCCTATGTTCGGGACCTGACCAATGGGCGCTTTGCCATCGAAGCCTCGAGTACCGTGGAATCGACCGGGCCGCGGAGCACGCTGTTCTTCGATCGCGACCTGACGCTACCGCGCGGGGCGCTGGAGTTTCGGTTTGGCGCAACTGAAAATGCGCGCGTGGGGGCCCAGCCACTGGCGCGTATCCGGTGGACTCGCGATTGGGAGACAGGACGGTTTGCCGCGACCTATGACGATCGCCAACGCGCAGATATTGATGACCGTGAATTCCGGGATCGCGTTTTGACGCTACGGTGGGATCAGGATGTGAACAGCGTCTCAAGCTGGGGCGTGCTGGCTGGTTTCTCAGATACGCAAAGTCTGGATCCGTTTGGATCGGACCGTACCCGTACCGAACTGCAACTTGACTATCGTCGGGCGCTTACGGCCGATTGGGATATCATTGGTGGCTATGAGTTCAGCGACGCGACCACCGATGGTGCCAACCGCATAACGGACAACACGCTGTTTTTCACCTTGGTCCGCGACTTTGAGGCCCGGCCCTGACGCCGGGCTTGCGCGGTTGTCGACTTTTGGTGAAAACCCGGTGACATGACCGATCCCATCAGCCCGCCCATTGACCCGCTGGCGCGCCGCTTTCCAGCTGTGATCGTTGTGCTTGTGGTGGTGATGGCCGCAATCGAGATTGCGCTGATGCTGGGAGATCTCGGCCTGTGGGGTGGCGCACGTCTGCGGCAGACCGTGTATGAATACGCAGGCTTCTGGCCGGGGTTGCTGCGCAACTGGCTCCCCAATTTTCCGGCGCAACCCTATACGATGTTTCTCAGCTACGGCTTTTTGCATGCTGGCGTCGTGCATCTGATCGTCAACATGATCACGCTGGTGTCGCTGGGCCCGCCGGTGATCGCACGCGTTGGCGTGGGGCGGTTCCTGTTGCTTTATGCTGCATCGCTGATGGGCGGTGCGGCGGGTTACGGCCTTTTGGCGGGCAGCGTGACGCCCATGGTCGGAGCGTCGGGGGCGTTGTTCGGGTTGGCTGGCGCGCTGATCTCATGGGACTATGTCGACCGCTTCACGTACCGGATTGAGCTTTGGCCGGTCATCCGCGCGGTGCTTTTGCTGTTGGGACTGAACGTCGTCTTGTGGTGGGCCATGTCCGGCCAACTGGCGTGGGAGGCGCATTTGGGCGGGTTTGTTGCGGGATGGGTTGCTGCGCTGATCCTTGATCCGCGCAGCCGCAGTTTCGAGGACCCGGACATGCCCGATCAAAGTTAACGAAGCGTTAAACACTGCCGCTTGCGCTGCTCGGTGGAGCGGCGTGGACTTTCGTAATTGTGGCGGGTTTTGAGTTTGACAGCGGGCTGACCCCCGGCCTTTTCGGTGAGATTGCCGATGTGGATGTCGTTGATAACGGCGGTGTCCTGATTTTGGCTGTGACGGGTCGTTTTGGGGTCGAGCTGTGGTCGATTTCTCCGTCGGGCATCCAGACACTTTTAACAACCCTATCCCTGATCGCGGCGCCGGGGTCTGTTCCTGAGACAGATTTGAGCGTGGCGGGTGGGGTCGCGACGCTGTTGGTCAGCGGAGACTTTTTCGGTGGCAGTCAGTACGCAACCGTGCCGCTGGCCTCCCCGACCCCCTCAACCGTGACGCTTGGTGGCCCTGAACGGCATCCTGACGCGGAGGTGCTGCAGGCGTTTGGGTCGACATTTCTGGTCAATGCGGTCGCGGGTACATCCGGGCTAACGTTGTCGCAAGTTGCCCCTGCCGGGGCTTTGACAACTCAAACCGGCCTAAGCCCCACGGAGCAAGCACAACTGGGTTACGTGTCAGTTCTGGAAAGCGTGGTGATCGGCGGACGTCATTTCGTGGTGGCGATCAGCGGATCGCAGGGGATTGTGTCTGTGTCCGAGGCTTTGGCGGACGGCTCAATGGCGCTACGCGCCACACTTGGTACGGGGGACGGGGTCCCGGTGAACGGAGCAAGCGCACTGTCGCTTCTAACCGTCGGTGGCGCGCAGTTTGCCGTTGTCGGCGCGACCCAGACCTCGGCCCTTGCGGTGTTTCGCATCGACGGCGATGGCGCGCTGACCTTGACCGACTACGTCATCGACACATTGAACACCCGGTTCGACGCGGTTCAGGCGGTGACGACCCTCTCTGGCGCAACGCTGGGGCACGTTGTGGCCGGTGGTGGCGATGACGGGCTGAGCTATATGGGGCTGACGCCTGATGGCCGTCTGATCCATACGCAAAGCATCGAAGATACGCTTGATACCGCGCTGGATGGGGTGACCGCGATCTCGATTGCGCAAGGCGGTGGCGAGACGGCGGTCTTCACTGGCGATCAGGCTCGGGGTGTCAGCCAATTCACGCTCGCACTGACCGGGGCAAACGGGGTGCTCAACGCGCCGGTTGCGGGTGGTGCCGTTGCAGGAACCAACGGCGAAGACGTGATCTTGGGATCAGCGGCCTCGGATACGCTGGTGGGCAATCTCGGCGACGATGTGATCGTTGACGGCGCGGGTGCGGATGTTCTTTTTGGCGGCGGTGGGGCGGACGTCTTTGTCTTGGCGCCTGATAACGCGCCCGACACAATCGGAGATTTTGAGCCGGAGCACGACCGGTTAGACCTGACAGGGTATCTGGGTGCGACCGATCCCGGCGCGCTGATTGTCAGCGGGGGACCGGATCAGATGACTGTCGAAATTGACGGTGACGTTCTGACCCTCCTCCCGGGTGGCGGGGTGGTTTTGACCGAGGACGCCGTACGCGCGTCGGTTGCGTTGTCCTTTGACCGGCCGTTCCTGCCCACCGCGGCACGGACGCTCGTAGGATCAGAGGGCTCCGACACGCTTTTGGGGGCCGCAGCCGGTGACACGATCGATGGCGCAGGCGGCGATGACGTGATCGCCGGAGATATGGGGCGGATTCCCTGTCGGGAGGGGCTGGGAATGACCTGATCCTAGGGGCCGGGTTGGACCTTTCCGCACCGGGCCCCGACCCCGGCCCAATTCCCGGTGGCGATGTGTTCGATTTCTTCTGAGCCGTCACACGAAGAGAAACAGATCAGCTTCGCTGGTGTCGTCAAATCCCACCATGTCCTGCGCCGAGCCGTCACCGATGAGAAGGTCGTTACCCTCCCCGCCCGAAGCCCAATCACTGCCCAGACCAAGCGCCAGAGTGTTATCAACCCCGTTCCCGTCCACGCGGTCATCCCCGCCCCCGGTCACCGCGTGCTCAATCACTGTGTCGAGCGCGATGGTCAGGTTGCCAACGAGATCGCCCACATCGCTGATCGCCCCTGGCGTCAGGTTCAGTCGCTGGTCCGAGACCAGATGGGCCAGATCGATCACGTCGATCCCTTCGGTGTCGATCAGCGTCAGCGCGGCGAGCGTGTCAAAATCGAAAAGATCGTTGAACACCCCGCCATCACTGCCGTTGACGCCATAGACCGTGTCGCCCTCGCGAATATCGGCCACGCCATAAAGCGCCTGAATGGCCAGAATGTCGGCCTGCATCGGCGTAAGTGCATAGGCGAAATCGGCATCCACATTCGGGTTTTCGACCTGGCTGAAATACGACATCAGCGTCATCTGCCAACTGTCCGCATCAAAGGTCGAGTTGCTCCCAAATGTGGCTGATCCGTTATAATTGCCCGCGTGACCAAGCCCCAGAGCGTGGCCTATCTCATGCAGATAAGTGTGAAATCCGTAGCTTTCGAACGGGTTTCCGGGGTTGAGCCAGCTGTTGTTCACGTTGACTGCCGACTGGTAAATCGTGCTGCCAAACACCGACGAGAACGAATAGGCCCCTTGATTGGCATCATCAAAGACAAGCTGGGCCGGGCCCGCCTGAACTTCTACAAACTCGATGCCGGTGACCGTCGTCCACGCCTCCATCGCGGCCAACGCGATGCTTTGACCCAACGCAGTGAGCCCTGACACGTCATAGGTCAGCGCATCCCCCGGCGCGACGTCGAACTTTCGCGCCCCGCCGTACGGCGTCCAGAATCCGTCGGCCAGAAATGTCGCAATCTCTTCTGCATCGGACGGCGCCACAAACTGAAGCTCTGGCCCGTCACCATCCGCGCCCATCGCATTGAGATGGCGCACGTCTTCTTCATCCCGCAATCGCTGCAGGCACTTCTCACACATAAGTCCGACCCTCACTTTCGAACGGGTCGGACGGTCTTCGAGACGGCTTAACGCGAGGTGAAAATCACCCTCGGACAGCGCTGCAAACTGTTAACGATTTGAGGTAGATTTATTCGGTTGGAAAGGGCGACACGGTCCGTCGCCCCAGCGTATCGCCAGTGTCGATCGTGGGGGTCAGTTCGATCCGTTCCCCTGCGCCCGCGCTTTCGCCCGAGGCGCGCTCTGCGATGATCCGTGCGGCTGCCGCGCCGATTTCATACCGGCCGGAGTCCATCGTGGCGAGCTTGCGCGGAAGCCCGTCAAGAAGCTCAATCGCATTAAACCCGGCAAGGCCGAGGCGGCCCGGTACGTCGATCCCCTGGTCCTGACAATAGAGCAGCCCCCCTGCCCCAATCATGTCGTTGGAGTAGTAGAGGAAATCGATATCCGGCGACCGGTTGAGCAGGGTCTCGGTCATCTCGCGCCCTTTGGCGAGTGCAGAGCCCCCTTCGTAGAATTCCTGATCCACCACTTCGAGCCCTTCGCGCGCCAAAGCCTCGGTAAAGCCCTCGAAGCGTTTTCGCGCCCTGTGGTCGAGCGGCATTTTGGTCCCGAGAAACCCGATCTTGCGGTACCCGGCCTTAAAGATCTCAGCCGCCATCTGCATGCCCGCGCGGCGATGGCTGATGCCCACGACACTGTCGACAGGTGTGCCGTCGGTGTCCATGATCTCGACCACTGGAATACCGGCGTTCTCCAGCATCTTGCGGCTGGCGTCAGAGTGTTCGAGCCCGGCAATGATCACGCCTGAAGGCCGCCAGGACAGCATCTCGAACAGGACCTTCTCTTCCCGCTCGGGGATGTAATTGGTGACCCCAACAACGGGTTGGAGGGGGGTGTCGTCCAAAACGTCGGAGATCGCGCCCAGAACCTCGGGAAAGACCATGTTTGACAGGCTGGGAATGATGACGGCAACCAGATTGACCTGATTTGAGGCCAGCGACCCGGCAATCTGATTGGGGACATAGCCAAGGTCTTTGGCCGCTTGCAGAACCTTGGCCCGCGTCGCGTCCGAGACGTCGCCACGATTTCGCAACACGCGGCTGACCGTCATCTCTGAGACGCCGGAGGCCTCGGAAACATCGCGAAGTGTGAGCGGGCGTGCGGGGCGGGTCTGTTCAGGGTCGGACATGCGCAGGGTCTTATTTTGTTTTTTGCGGTCGAGCCAAGGGGCCTTGCTGCCATCGTTAACGCTAACGGCAAAAAAGACAAGCCGCCACATGCCGTTACGATGGTTTCTACCATGGTTTCGGGGCGCTCATTTTATCTTGATGAAAGACGCCGTCTTCCCGCATACACGTGACGGACGGCCCCGTGGCTCAACTGGATAGAGCAGCCCCCTCCTAAGGGGCAGGTTGCAGGTTCGAATCCTGCCGGGGTCGCCAACGCCCGCTTTAAAGGGCCGTCACGCGGCGACCGGGGTCTCCTTCGGCGCTTTCGCGCGCCGCTCTCCCAACATCAACATCGCCGGTGTCACGACGAGGGTCAGCACCGTTGCCACAATCAATCCGCCTGCGATTGCGCTGGAGAGTTCGGTCCACCACTGGGTGGACGGAGCGCCATAGACAATCTCGCGCGTGAAGAAGTTGATGTTCAGACCGATGACCATCGGCATCAGGCCCAATGCGGTCGTAACCGATGTCAGCACGACCGGGCGGAAACGCTGGGCTCCGGTCCTGAGCGCGGCCTCTTGCGGGCTTTGTCCTTCCGAGCGCAGGAGGTTGTAGGTATCGATCAGGACGATGTTGTTGTTCACGACGATCCCGGCCAACGCGATCACTCCGATCCCACCCATGACGACGCCAAAGGGTCGCCCGGTGATCATCAGGCCAATCAGGACGCCCGCCACCGAAAAGATGATCGCGCTCATCACCACAAGGGCCTGGGAGAAGCTGTTAAACTGCAGCAGCAGGATGACGAACATCAGGAAAATGGCCGAGATGAACGCCCCGATGAGAAAGACCATCGCTTCGGTCTGATCCTCGGCCTCGCCCGCAAAGGAATAGCTCACCCGCGGCGGGAGGTCCAAGCCATCAAGTGCGGCAGTAAGGCTGGCCACCTGATCGTTGACGAGCACACCGGGTTCGACATTCGCTTCGACCGTAACGACGCGCTTTTCGTCGATGCGTCGGATGGTGCCCACACGTTTCGACGGGGAGAAACTGACGAAGTTTGACACCGGCACAAGCCCCGAAGATGTCGGGACGCGCAGATTACCAAGCTCGGCCAGCGACCGATCCTGATACGGGAACCGGACGCGAATATCGAATTCGCCGTCACTATCGTCGGGGCGGTAGTCGGCCACTGTGATGCCTTGGGTCAAAAGCTGAACGGCCTGCCCCAAAAGGCTAACGTTGGCGCCGAACCGTGCGGCCTGCGCCCGATCAACGTTGATTGACACCTCAACGCCCGGAAGCGGCAGCGTGTCCGTCACATCTGTGAACCCGCCAATACTGTCCATTTGGTCGCGGATGAGCCCCACGACCTCGCCCTGATCGGTGGCATTATCCGCCGAGACACGGAGGCTAATCGGTTTGCCTGATGTTGGACCACCGCTTTCGGTTCCGACCAGGACTTCGATCCCAGCTATATCTGCGACGTCATCGCGAAACACTTCGCCCAATTCCGCAGCGGTGCGTCGCTGGTCCCAGTCGACGAGTTCCAATTGAATGGTGCCCACGGTTTCTTCATCACCGCCACCGGCGCTGAGCGTTGAACGGGCATATGCGCTGGCGACTTCGTCGTATTGTAAAAGCCGATCCTCAACCAACCGCACAAGGCGGTCGCGTTCATAGATTGATAAGTCGTCGCGTGAACGCACCTGAACTTGCATGAACTCCGGTTCAACTTCGGGAAAGAAGGTTACGCCTTTGCCGACCTGACCATAAAGACCGAACGCCCCTATAAGCAGCGCGCACGCCAGCAAAACTGTCGCGCCCGGTCTGAGGATTGCCCATTCCAGCACCCGGACATAGGCTCTCGTGAACCCGCCCATGGTGCGGGGATCGCCGTGCTCTGCCGCCTCAAGTGCCGCTTTGGCCCTGGCCGATTGCGGCTGACGTTTCCCGATCTGGCCGCCGACAACCGGAATAAAGATCAGGGCCATGAAGAGCGACGCGAACAGCGTCAGAATAACGGTGATCGGCAGGAATTTCATAAATTCCCCAACATCCCCCGACCAGAACAACAGCGGGAAGAATACACTTAGCGTCGTCGCGGTCGAGGCGATGATAGGCCACGCCATACGCTTGGCGGCAAAGGAATACGCCTGTCCCGGAGCCGCGCCCTCCTGGAGCTTTCGGTCCGCAAGTTCGGTTGTCACGATCGCGCCGTCGACGAGCATGCCGACAACAAGGATCAGCGAGAACAGAACGACGATGTTCATCGTGTATCCAAGGATCCAAAGCGCCAGAACACCTGAGAGAAACGCGCCCGGAATGGCCAAACCGACCAAAAGCGCGGATCGCAAACCCATCGAGAAAACGATGACGATCATGACGAGGATAACGGCGGTAATCACGTTCGCTTCGAGATCGGAGAGCAATGTTTCGACCTGCTCGGACTGATCTTGGAGTACCGTGACCTCAACCGAATCCGGCCAGTCAACGCGGATGGTTTCCACCAGCGTCTTCACTTCGGCCACCGTCTCAATGATATTGGCGCCCGAGCGTTTTTTGACCTCTAGGGCCAATGCGGGTTGTCCGTTGATCCGGGCAAATCCCGTCGGATCCTCGAACGCGCGCCGTACGACCGCCACGTCGCCAAAGGTCACAACCGTCCCATCCCGGACTTTTACCGGCATCGCCATAACATCATCAAGGCTTTCGATGAGCCCCGGCACTTTGAGCACGATGCGGCCCGATCCGCTTTCAATGGCGCCGGCGGCAATCAGGCGATTGTTGTTCTGGATCTGGCTGATGACCTCATCAAAAGACAAGTTATAGGTCTGAAACACCGTGGGATCGATCAGAACCTCAAGGAATTCCTCGCGTTTGCCACCAACATCGACCTCAAGTACGCCGGGAAGGCCTTCGAGCTCTTCTTGCAGAGTATCGGCCAGTTGGTTGAGCGTGCGTTCGGGAACCGGACCGGACAAAATTGCGGTAATAATAGGGAATAGTGCCGTGTTGATTTCAGTAATCGTCACGGCATAGGCGTCATCAGGCAGTTCGCCTTCTGCGCGATCCACGGCCTCACGCACCTTATCAAGCGCTTCGTCGATGTCACCACCGGGTAAAAATTCAAGCTTGACGCTGGCGAACCCTTCTGAGGCATGGCTTTCCATCTGGTCGAGACCGGCGATAGAGGCAAACTCGGCCTCGAGCGGTTCGATCAACAATCTCTCGGCATCCGTCGGGCTGATCCCATCAAGCCCCGTCGAGACATAAACGCGTGGCAGCGGAATCTCGGGACTGGCCTCTTTCGGGATCGAGACATAGGCATAGCTGCCGACCAGAAGCAGCATGACCAGCATCAGAATAACCACACGGGCCCGGGCGAAAGCTGCATCAATAATTGCGTTCATCAGTTCGGCCCGCTCGCGACATCAATTTCCGATTGAGGGCTAACGATTTCGCCATCGTTGACATAGCCCTGACCGACGGTAATCACCCGCGCCGTATCCGGTAGCCCGGTTACCCAGATCCCGTCGATCTGCGCGCGCGCAAGTTTGATGGCGAAAAATCGCACGATATCATCGTCGTCCACGGTTTTGACACCCAACGCCCCGTCTGGATTAAGCGACACGATAGAGGGTGACAGGAAATGCGCATCAACCGTGCCCAGAGGGATCTGGATTTCCGCTGAGATCCCGGCGGGAATTGCCCCGTCCGTGTTGGGGACATCGATTTCGGTCAGGAATGTGCGCGTCTCACTCGCCGCAGACGTGCCTACGAATGACACTGCGCCCTGCCGTTCTTCACCGGTTATGAACCGGACACGCGCCGGCTGCCCATTCTGGAGTTGGCGCAGAGATTGCTGCGGCACCTGAATGGCGATTGTCAGCGGCGAGTTGTCGACGATGCGCCCAACCTCACCGCCGGCCTGAATGAACTCGCCCGAATCCAGGTCAAGCGTTTCGATCCGGCCCTTGAAAGGCGCAGTGATTGTGGTGTTGGACAGCGCCTCTTGCGCCGCGGTGTACTGGGATCGCGCGGCCGCAAACGCAGCCTCTGCCACCGAAAGCTGCGTTGCCGTTGCAATACCGCGGTCGCGCAAGGAGGACGTGTTCTCAAAATCAAGCTGCGCACGATCAAGCTCGGCCTTTGCGCGCTCAAGATCGGCTTCGCGTTCCCGCGTTTCAAAACGTGCGATGGCGGCGCCTGCATCTACGTTCTGACCCTTAGTGACAAACACTTCGGCAATCTGGCCTGACGTCTCGGCCCGGATCGCGGTGTCACGATCCGGCAAGGCTTGGCCTTCAGCCTGAAAAACCTGTGTAACCGGCTCGGCCACCGAAGTTGCAACGGTGACAGAGATGGGTTGAGGCGCACCACGTTCGACGGTTTCTGTCGTATCATATGACGGGAAAAACAGCCCGCTTCCCATCCAACCGACCAGGGCCAGTGTCAGCACAAGCGCGATCCAGAAGGATCTGGACGCTCCGCGATCAGAGCTGAATTCAAGCGGCTCGGCCATAATACGTTCCTTGAGCTTTGCGGGTCTATCACATCCAGCATACTCGCTCCAAAACGTTCTGGCCACAAGCACCTCGCGTGGGTGCCCGCCAATTCTCGGCCCGTTTGATCGAACGCGCTAAGCGCCCGCGTCGCAAGCGAACGTCTTGACCGGGGCCTTGTCCGCGAAGAGTGCTTGCATCGCGCTTTTCGTATCGGGGTCGTTTTTGGCAACTCCGGTCAGCGGGATATTCGGCGTTGAGACCGCGCGTTGCAGTGCTGAATTGAGATTTCCAAGGCGGCGGTCACGCGGGCTCACCCGCATCGTTGCCGCGATCAGTGCCCGGTCATTGAAGGGGTTCACATAAAACGGCCCTCCAAACCCCATGAGGCGGGCACCAAGTGTGTTTGGCAAAAGCTGTTCGACGAAGGCGAAATCGGGAGCGCGATCGCGCGCGGCGTCTGGCAGCGTCTCATACCATGCAAGGTATGCCTCCCTGCGGCCGGCCTGTCGGCTGCCGTCAGCATCCGCCGCCATGGCCAACCGCGTAAGACCGTGATCGGGATCAAACCCTTTCTGCCCCGCTCGCCACTGGTTGGCGCGAGTCATATCAAGGATATTCCCCCGCAACAGAAGGTCGGCAGGTGGAATGCGATCGGCCGAGACAAGCGCCGCAGGGGACGGCGGTGCCTGATACCCCGTGCGCAGCATGAAACGCCTTTTGAGCTGTCGACGCTCAAACCGCGAGACGTCGCCGGCATCGATCGCCGCACGCGAATCGTAAATCGTGAACGCCTGCCCAAGGTCGCGCGCAACCTGCAGTCCGACATAACAATCGATCTGAGAAATCCAGTTGTCGGCGTGTGCATAGTGATAAGCGGCCTTCCCCATCGCCCCGCGCGCCGAATACGCCATGATCCGGCTGTCACCTCCCCCGCTGATCGGGAAGGCGCAGCGATAGGACGAAAGCAGCACAGTGGTGATCTGCCCCAGCCGGTTGGTCAATTGATCCGCCAGCGCGTCGATATTCCCCTCAAACGCCCCCAAATCCGTCTCGGCCCGGGGCCAGTGTCGGTGCAGGTCGAAGGTCGCGAGATCAAGATAGTGATTGGAGAGCATCCGCAGCACATCAGGGTCGCAAGTCTGTTGGAGGCCGTAGTTCCCACCATTGGCCAAGATCGCGCGCGCGTCGAAGTCTGGGTTGGTCCGACGCGCGCGCGGCAACGCCAAAAGTGGTGAGGCGGCAATCAATCGCGCGTCGCGGTTAAAGACCAGAGGCAGATCACAAACCGGGTCGGCGTATATACGCCCCCCTTCTGACACCGGCAGGATGACGATGTATTTCCCGGCCAGTGACGTCAGGTGGTCTTCGACATGCGTCCAGAACCCCTTTGCCCCCGGATTTAGCCCAAGCTCAATGGGTGTTTGCGACTTCAGCGTGCCCGACTGATCCACCGCAACCCCAAATAGCCAACCGACCTGTTCGCCCTCAGCGCTGAGGATCGGTTGGCACGGGAGTTTTGGACAGTGGGTCAGGAACCAGCCATTCAACGCCTCTGCCGGTGTCCAGCCCTCTGGCGTCTCTGGCTGAGTCTGAGACAGGAGGTATTGATGCTGAAACGTCTCGGCAAAGCTTTGCCGCAGTGCCTCGCAATCCTCAATCGCGCCCTGCATTCGGTTTTGGCCTCGGGGGTTGTGGCGTTGCCATACTGAATCCCATCGCCGCGAGCCTGTCCAGACGGGTCAGTCGACAACCACTGCGTCCGGCGCAACGGACAGACTATACCCCTTGCGCGCGACCGTCTTGATCAGAAGCTCGGCCATGACCTGGTTGCCCAAAGCGTCGCGCAGCCGTTTGATGCGTGTCGCACCGGCCGCCTCATCGCAGTCTTCGACCTTGCGGCCTGAAATGACGGCCTCAATCTCGGCACCGCTCAGGATGTCCCCGTCAAGTCGCGCCTCAGCCAAAACGGCGAGGGTTTCGATCGCGGCGGCGGTCAGTCGGAACTCCATATCATTGAGCAAAACCGAGTTATCTTCGCGCCGAACAACAAGGGCGGCGACCTGAATGCCCTGGCGTTCGATCTCGCCCAACCGGCGGTTCAGCGTGACAATGGCCACGACCAGCACAAGCGACGCAATCAAAAGCCCCGTCGCAAGCACCAGCAGGACAAAGATCACCGTACGATACCCTTCCAGCACCTCGGAAAACGCTGTGCCAGACTGGGCGAGGATTTCGAGAAGCTTGATCTCGGCCTCAGACGTCAGCCCGTCATTTTCGACAAAGATGCGTTCAACCCGCTCGTTGAACGCGTTTCCGTCAGGGAGCGTCGTAAAGAGAAATACCGCAGCAAGCGCCAGAATCGCGACGATGGCCACAACGCCAATCGTCACGACACGGCTGCCCACGGCGCGCGCCTCAGAAACGGAGGTAGAATTCTGCGGCACTGCCTTTCCTTTGGGCGAGCCCGCTATCGTCGAAGGTTGAGACCAGCGTCAGGAACTGCCACCCCGCCGCCTGAACCCGCGCGCGCGCCTCGGCCTCGGCCCGGGATGCGTCGCGACATGCGCCATCCGACAATTGCAACACGCCATAATGAAGCTGCAACGGGTCGTCGCGCTTGGCTTTGTAGTCGCCATAGCAGGCCGCCTGCGCCATGCCAGCGGCGATCAACAAAAGCCCAGTGAGAAGGGTCGTCTTCATGACAATAAACCTGCCGGGTTGTGCCGGGTTATTCAATATCCACCGGCACATCGCGCGCTGCTATCGCATAACAGAGCGCTGATATTGCCTGTCTGAGGCGGTTGGTTCGACGGTGCCTGCAACATACGGCGGGAAACGAAAGGAACCGATATGCGACTGATACTGACAACGTGTGTGGTGGTGATGGGGTTGGCGCTTAAGCCTGTACCGGCGCATGCCGGGCGCGATGACGTGGCGCGCACTGTGTTCGGTCTTGTGACACTTGGACTTTTGGCGGCGGCAATCAATGACGCGGCCAAGGCCGCCCCGGCCCCGGCGACACCCGTGACGCGCGTCGCCCCCAAGGACCCAACCGCCGGGCTTCAGCCCTTGGGTCAGGGGTATCGCTATGGCGGCGCAAAATCAGCACGGTCGTTGCCGGAGCGTTGCTTGCGCACGTATCAGTCGAACGGCCAATTCTATGAAGCGTTAGGGCGGCGTTGCCTTCAGAGGAACTACGACCGCGTCGCGGAGCTTCCGCAAAGCTGCGAGCGCGCGGCGCGAACAGCCCAAGGACCGCGTGTCGTCTATTCCCCTCGTTGCCTGCGGCGGGCGGGGTACCGGGTGAAGGCACGCCGCGACTAACCGGCCAAGATATATCGAGCAGCCGGCGTGGGGCACGTCCCACATCTCCAGTCCGCGCCGGATGGCCGGGGGTCCTCCACCCCCGGCCCTTTTTTTGCGCGTTGCCAAACGAGGCCGGTGCGGGTTCATTGGCGCCCATGACGATGGGGCCAGATTTTGAACTTGAAACCGCGCTTCGGGCGCGTGGGTGCCGTGCTATAGCCGGGGTCGATGAGGTCGGGCGTGGCCCATTGGCAGGGCCGGTTCTGGCTGCGGCGGTCGTGCTTGATCCGGACAACATTCCTGCGGGTCTGAACGATTCAAAAAAACTCACCGCCAAGCGTCGGCTAAACTTGGCCGACGCCATCCATCGCAACGCGACTGTGTCCATTGCCGAGGCAAGCGTGGCCGAGATTGACGAAATCAACATCCTGCGCGCGGCACATCTGGCCATGTGCCGTGCGTTGGAAGGACTGCTCGTTACGCCAGATCACGCGTTGATCGACGGCAACATGATCCCCCGGGACATCGCTTTGCCTGCCACCCCGGTCGTCAAAGGCGACGCGCGCAGTTTGTCGATCGCCGCAGCATCGATTGTGGCCAAGGTAGCCCGCGATCAGATCATGGTGGATTTGGCGCAACACTACCCCGGCTATGGCTGGGACACGAATGCGGGCTATCCCAGCGCGGCACATCGTGCGGCACTAAAGCAACACGGTGTAACCCCACATCATAGGCGTTCCTTCAAGCCCGTCCACAACATCTTGTGGCAAGGCAAAACTATAAGCTCTTGATTCAAAAAAGAATTTGACCGCGAATCACCAATGACTCATCTTGGGCTCAACAGACGCGACACCGAAAAACGGTGCGGGGACAGAGGCAGAGATGACGACAAAGACCAAGCGCGGGACAGCGAGCCTGCCGCTCAACCAAATTCTTGGCGGGGACTGCATCGAAGAGATGCGCAGACTGCCCGAAGCGTCGGTCGACCTGATTTTCGCCGACCCGCCATACAATCTTCAGCTCAAAGGTGAGCTGCACCGCCCGGACAACAGCCGGGTGGATGCGGTTGATGATGCGTGGGACCAGTTCGGGTCGTTTCGTGCTTATGACGAGTTCACACGTGACTGGCTGGCCGCCGCGCGCCGCTTGTTGAAGCCAAACGGTGCGATCTGGGTGATCGGCAGCTACCACAACGTATTCCGCTTGGGCGCAGAGCTTCAGAACCAGGGCTTTTGGATCCTCAATGACGTGGTCTGGCGCAAGTCCAACCCTATGCCGAATTTCCGGGGCAAACGTCTGACCAATGCGCATGAGACATTGATCTGGGCCTCGAAAGAAGAGGCGAGCAAGTATACGTTTAACTATGAAGCTCTAAAGGCGCTGAACGAGGGCATTCAAATGCGCTCGGACTGGGTGCTGCCGATCTGCACGGGTCATGAGCGGCTTAAGGACGACAAGGGCGACAAGGCGCACCCTACGCAGAAGCCTGAATCGCTGCTGCATCGCGTGATCCTTGCGACGACCAATGCCGGTGATGTGGTTCTGGATCCCTTCTTTGGCACCGGGACGACGGGTGCCGTGGCCAAAATGCTGGGCCGAGAGTTCATCGGGATCGAACGCGAGCCTGCCTATCGTGACGTCGCCACGCGCCGGATCGACAAGGTTCGCAAGTTCGACAAGACCGCGCTTGAGGTTACGACGTCCAAACGCTCAGAACCTCGCGTTCCGTTCGGACAATTGGTGGAACGCGGCATGTTGCGGCCGGGTGAGGTTCTGACGTCGCCCCGTGGGGCCACCGCCAAAGTCCGCGCCGACGGCACGCTTGTGAGCGAGGCCGCAAAAGGATCGATCCATCAGGTTGGTGCAGCGCTTGAAGGTGCTCCATCCTGCAACGGCTGGACCTACTGGCACTTCAAACGCGACGGCAAACCCGTATCGATCGACGTGTTGCGCCAGCAAATTCGGGCCGAGATGTCCTGATCCAAGAATTTTCAGTTACCGCCGGTGCCTGTGGCCAGACCACGGCACAACCTTACCCCGCCCTCGTGGCGGGGTTTTTTTGCCTAGCGTGCGGCGCGAAGAGCCATTGCGACCAAAAGCACCGCGACGGTGGACACGAAGAAAACGACCTTGGTGACGGCAAGCGCGGAAAAGGCGACCGCCTCAATCTGGTCGATCTGAGCGGGGCTGTGAAGGATGACAAGAAGCCCGAGCGTTTCAAGGAAATCAGTAACGGTATACGCGACGGCGAGCCAAGCCGCTGCAAAGCCAAGTATCCGACTCAAACTGCCCTGCGGCGCAGCGCGACCCGTTTGCACGGCAATCAGAAACAGCGCCGCGCCTGTGGTAGCCAAGCGCGCGATATCCAGAGCCTGCGCCACGTGAAAGATCGCGCGCGTTCCGTTCGCGTTCAGCGCGGCAAGGTGTTCGGCAAGCACGACACCATCAAACGTGAACCACCAGCCGGGAAGCAGATAGACCGGCGGCACCGCCGGCAAATTGGACGCACCAATGGTCAAAGCGGTGGCGATGCTGAACAGGACTGCTGCCACCGTCAGAGGTCTAAGCGCCCGCGCGATCAATTCCTGACGCGGCCAAGTCGCAAACATTCCCGCTCTCCCCAAGTTGGAACGGACTATGGAAGAGGTGGGGAATGGTCGCAATAAATCTGTTATTCTCGCCTCAATCGAAATGGAGGATCGGCATGGAACGTGTTCTGGGCATTGGCGGTGTATTTTTTCCGCGTGAAGGATCCAAAAGGTCTGTCGCAATGGTACCGTGACACGCTTGGGATCAACCTTGCTCCAACCGACATGGAGATGGAGCCTTGGACGGCGGAAGGTGGTGTGACGGTTTTCGCGCCCTTTGCCGAAGACACCGACTATTTCCCAAAAGATCGCCAGGTCATGATCAATTTTCGGGTCGCAGATATGACCGCCATGATCGCGCAACTGAAAGCTTCCGGGGTCGAGGTATTCAACGAACAAAGCATGGACGGCCTTGGCCGGTTCGCGCATTTTCTTGACCCCGAAGGCAACGCAGTCGAGCTTTGGGAGCCCGTCAGGGGTTAAACCGTGAGTACGATCTTGCCCGTATGCGCCTTTTCCTGAAACGCCGCCTGCGCTTTGGCAATGTCGGCCAGGGGATAGGTCGCCGCGACAAGCGGATGGATCGCACCATTGGCAATTAGCCCCACGAGGTTGGGAAAAACCTCTGGCTCAAGCACAGTGCATCCGAAAAAGCTCAGATCTTTGAGATAGAGCGTGCGTACGTCCAGTTCGACAATCGGGCCACCAATCGCACCCGAGACCGCATAGCGCCCGCCCGGTCGCATGACGTCGAGAAGCTTTGGCCAAGGCGGACCAGCGACGAGGTCGATGACAACATCGATGCTGTTTGGCCCCAACGCCTCAATCAGATCGGCGTCGCGGGGAACAGTCGTTTCGGCCCCCAGCGCGATCAATCCCTCAGCCTTGGACGGGCTAGTCACGGCGTTCACTCGTGCCCCGCGCGCGCGGGCAAGCTGAACTGCCGCCGATCCCACACCCCCGGATGCCCCGGTCACAAGCACGGTGTCTTTTGCTGAGACACGCGACCGGGTCAGCATGTTTTCAGCGGTCGAATAAGAGCACGGGAACGAGGCAAGCTCCGCATCCGTGAGATCCGTGTCGATGGCATGAGCATGGAGTGAAGCAACGCGCGTATATTGCGCAAAGCCGCCGTCGCATTCCGAGCCAAAGTACCACAGCTTCGGAAGCGGAGCGCCGTTCGCCTCGCGCAGTGACGGCTCGATCAAGACACGTTCACCAATGCGGCTTTCAGGAACACCATCGCCCACCGCAACTATCCGACCCGCCACGTCTGCGCCTTGGATAAGGGGCAGTTTAAGCGCCTCGCCCGTCCATGCGGCATCCTCGGCATCGTTGTCACCTTTGGAATACCAGCCGATGCGCGTGTTGATGTCCGTGTTGTTCACACCCGCTGCGCCAACGGCGATGATCACGTCACCGGGACCCGGGCGAGGCGTTGTGATAGCATCATTAGCCACCAGCATCTCAGGGCCGCCATGGCCCACCAGTTGAATTCCGTACATCGTTTCAGGAAGCGTCATCGAATACCCCTTGTTTGGAGAGACCCTGTCGCAAATCGCTGTTCCGCGCAATCATCGCATGACGCCCACCGACGCACATGCTAGGCGAAGGACATGGCACGGCTTCCCTCCAAACAAGAGATCCTCGACTGGATCGCCCAGAACCCCGCCTTGGGGTCGAAACGCGATATCGCCAAAGCCTTTGGGATCAAGGGCGCGGACCGGATCGACCTTAAGCGTATTCTGAAAGAGCTTGAGGCGGAGGGGCATCTTGAAAAGCGCCGCAAAACGTATCGCGACCCAGACAAGCTGCCACCGGTATCAGTGTTGCAAGTGCAGGCCCGGATGCGGATGGAGATATCTTTGCCCGACCGCTTGAGTGGCAAGGCGATGCGCCTGAACCGACCGTGCTGATGATCTTGCGCGACGCCGACCCGGCGCTGGTAGAAGGCGATCGTATTCTTGCAAGATTGGCCGAGGTAAAAGCCGAAGATCATGCCTATGAAGGGCGCCTGATCCGGAGGATCGGAACGAACCCGCGCAAAATCCTCGGAGTTTTCCGCAAGACAGCTGAAGGAGGGCGGATCGTGCCCATCGACAAAGGCACGGATCGCGAATGGCTCGTCCCGGCGGGCGTGGTTGGCGGGGCCAAGGACGGTGAGCTTGTCGAGGCCGAGCAATCTGGACCGAAAGGCCGATTGGGCCTGCCCAAGGCGCGCGTCATCAACAGGTTGGGCGACCCATCCGCACCCAAAGCGGTATCGCTGATCGCCATTCATCAAAACGGCATCCCGGATGATTTTCCCGATGATGTGATCGCAGAAGCCGATCGCGCCAAACCGGCTGGGCTGACGGGCCGCGAAGACCTGCGCGAGCTTCCCCTGGTCACGATCGACCCGGCCGATGCGCGCGACCATGACGACGCCTGTTATGCGCACCATGATGACGACCCCAAGAACCCCGGCGGCCATGTCATCTGGGTCGCGATTGCGGATGTTGCGCATTACGTGACGCCCAGATCGGCCTTGGACCGCGAGGCACGGCGGCGCGGAAACTCAACCTATTTTCCCGACCGTGTGGTGCCCATGCTTCCCGATCGTCTTTCCGGCGATCTGTGTAGCCTCCATGAAGGTGTGCCGCGGGCCTGTATTGCGGTGCGGATGGTGATCGATGCTGATGGCAACAAGATCAGCCATCGTTTTGTACGTGGGCTGATGCGGTCGGCGGCATCGCTGAACTATCAAGACGTGCAGGCCGGACAGGACGGTGCGCCGAACGACAAGGTTGCCCCCTTGATGGAGAGCGTGGTGGCCCCGCTCTATGCCGCGTATTATGCGCTCGCCGGTGCCCGGAAACGCCGCCAACCGCTGGATCTGGACCTGCCCGAGCGCCGCATCGAATTGACCGATGACGGACGGGTCAAGTCCGTGGCGTTCCGCGACCGGCTTGATGCGCACCGGATGATCGAAGAATTCATGGTGTTGGCCAACGTTGCGGCGGCAGAAGCGCTTGAGAAAGAGAAAACGCCCCTACTTTACCGCGTTCATGAGGAACCGAGCGTCGACAAGCTTGAAGCCCTCCGGGAGACGGCACAATCGGCGGGTATGGTCTTGGCCAAAGGTCAGGTTCTGAAACCAGCGCACCTTAACCGCTTGCTGGAACAGGCCGCGGACACCGACCATGATGAGCTGATCAATATGGCGACGCTGCGTTCGATGACGCAGGCCTATTATTTTCCCGAAAACTTCGGTCATTTCGGGTTGGCCCTGCGGTCCTATGCGCACTTCACCTCACCCATCCGGCGCTATTCCGACCTGATCGTGCATCGCGCACTAATCAGCGCCTATGGCTGGGGCAAGGACGGGCTTTCGCCCGAAGAGATCGAAAACCTCGAAGTCACGGCCAAACATATCTCGGACACCGAGCGTCGTTCGATGGCGGCCGAGCGCGACACCACCGACCGGTATCTGGCAGCCTATCTGTCAGACCGTGTTGGCACCGAACTCACCGGGCGCATCTCAGGCATGCAGCGGTTTGGCGCGTTCGTGCGGTTGGATGAAACGGGCGCGGACGGGCTCATTCCCGTGCGATCAATGGGGCGAGAGTTCTTTCATTTTGACCGCGACGCGCAAACTCTGATGGGCGCAGATTCGGGGCGGATCATCGCGGTTGGGCAACGCGTAACGGTGCGTCTGGCTGAAGCTGTGCCGGTCACGGGCGGGCTGATCCTTGACCTGTTAGAGGTCGACGGCACCGGCGTCAGCCAAGGCCCTCAGGCGCGCAAACGCGGACCCGTCCGGCGCAAACCGGCCAAGTCCGCGAAGGCGAAGTCGAAACGCAAGGTCGTGCGTAAACGGCGGTAAGACAGGGCCCCGGCAATCTCTTGCCCACGCGATTTTCGTGGCTTTGGCAGGCGGGGCTTGTGCGCTACCATCTGCATCAACGAGCAACAGACACCATAACAACAGGTGATCCCGATGCGTTGGACGGCGGTTTTTGCGGCTTTGACCGTGATGGCCTCAGACATGGCGGGGGCTGTCGCGCCCCTGACATCCCCGCGCCCGCCTGCACGGGACGAGGGGGCGACGCTGACATCTGCACAGGCCACCGCAAATTTGGGATTTCAACGCTGGACGGAGGGGTTTCGCGCCCGCGCGCTGGAGGCGGGCATTGCACCTGTCGTCTTTGACGGCGCATTTGCGGGCATCCGCTACAATACCGACGTCGTGCAACGCGACCGAAACCAATCAGAATTCACCAAGCAAATCTGGGATTACCTCGACAGCGCGGCCTCAGATACGCGGGTCCGGAACGGTAGGGCCGCGCTGGCGGACAACGCGCCGCTTCTTGACGCGATCGAGGCGCGCTATGGCGTTGAAAAGGAAGTCGTGGTTGCTGTTTGGGGGCTCGAAAGCGCGTATGGCAGTTTTCGGGGAACGACCCCGATTATCGAAGCTTTGGCGACGCTTGCTTATGACGGGCGGCGGGGCGCGTTTTTCGAACAACAACTTCTTGCCGCGCTAAACATCCTGCAAGCGGGCGATGTCGCACCCGCCAAGATGACCGGCAGTTGGGCCGGGGCGATGGGCCATACACAGTTCATCCCAACCTCGTATCTCGATTACGCACAGGATTTCGACGGCGATGGGCGCCGCGATATCTGGTCCGACAACCCCGCTGATGCGCTGGCCTCTACAGCGGCCTATCTGAAGCAATTCGGGTGGACCAAAGGTCAGCCCTGGGGCGTGGAAGTCCGCCTGCCCGCAGGGTTCGACTACAGCCGTGCCAGCCGACGAGTAACGATGATGCCGTCAGAGTGGGCCGAAGCGGGCGTTCGCGACACCAGTGGCGCGCCTGTGCCGGATCATGGCCCGGCCTCAATCCTACTGCCTGCCGGAGCGCGGGGTGCCGTATTCATGATCTTTGATAATTTCGCGGTGATCGAGCGCTATAACACCGCCGATGCCTATGTGATTGGGGTGGGCCATTTGAGTGACCGCATCGGCGGCGGCGATCCCATTGCAGCGGACTGGCCGCGCGACGACCGCAACCTGCGATTTGTCGAAAAGCAGGAAATGCAAGAACGTCTGACAGCGCGCGGCTATGACACGCAAGGCGTGGACGGGATCATCGGACCCAATACGATCGATGCCATCCGGCAGTTTCAAAGATCACAAGGCTTGGTGCCCGACGGCTATGCCTCGTTTGAAGTGCTGCGACGCCTACGCTGACGTAGGCGGCCACTTGGGTTGCGGCCCGTGGTCGTTCTCACCTTCGTCACTTGGCCGAGTGTAGAAGTAGAGTAGCACCAACACTCCGATCAATGGGATCAGCCCAATTAGGATCCACCAACCCGAGCGGTTTGTGTCGTGGAGCCGTCGAATACCAAGCGCGAGATTGGGCAAGAACAGACCAAGGCTCACCAGAAGCGAAAGCGGGCGGCCACTATCTTCGCCGGGGCCAAAACCAAGCATCGGGGCCACGACGAAAGCGTCGATCAAGCCGAGCACGATGAAGAGCAAGAAAATCGACAGGATCCACCACCAGTATTCTGGACGCGAGGCGCGACCTTGAAAATTGGCGTAGTTTCCCAATCCATTTCGAAACGCCGTTAGGATATTTTCCATCTTTGGTTCCCTCGATTGAGCGCTGTTATTCAGCGCCGACTAGTTTTCCATCCCACTCCAGCGGTGGAATCTTTGGCTCGGGCGGGTCGGCCTCGTAAGACGGTGTCATGATCTGCGTTCCGTTTTCAGTGAACACAGTCATGATGTTCTCGTGGAGATCGGACAAGATTTGGGCAGCGCCTCGCCCCGGCCCGTAAACGCATTGATCTGATAGTTGATCGCATAGTCAGCCAGCGCCGTCCAAAGCACAAACGATTCTGGATTCTTACGAACACCGCGCGTACGGCGTGCCGCTTCGATCAGCATCGCCTTCACTTTCTCTGGCGGCTCCTCATACCCAATGCCGACGGTCGTGTGCACCAACAGCCCACGCCCATCGATCTGGCGGGAATATTTGATCACCTCAGAATTCAAAAGCTGCGCATTCGGGATCGAGATCATCTCGTTTTTTAAGGATTTGATCAGTGTCTCCATCAATTTGATCTCAACAACATCGCCCGTTTTATCGCCCACGCGGATCCGATCTCCGACATTCGTACTGCGCCGATAGATCACGAAGAGACCTGCCATCATGTTGGAGACAACCGTGTTCGATCCAAGTGAGATCATGAGACCTGCAAGGATCGTCAGGCCTTGAAACGCCGCCGGTTCCGAACCCGGTATGAACGGATAGGCAAAGACCAGCGCGATGTTGATCAAAGGCCGCGAGACGTATTCCAAAAGCAGTTCAGCAAAGGACCGCGTTTCGGCAAAGGCCAACAGCACGAACGATAAATAATAGTACAGCGCGACAAAGTAGAAGATCCACTGGAGCAAATTGGCCAGTAACCGGACCAGCGCGCCCACGGCTTTACCCTGAACAATGGAATGCGTTGCTTCTTCGACCTGAGTAAAGCGGCGTTCGGTGAGGTCGGCCAGCTTGTTTGACAACATCAGCCGGTATCGAAAAAAGAGAAACGACAGCACAAGAAACGCGGCGGTCCAAGCCAGAGCAGAGATAGCGCTATCATCCAGAGCAGAGGTAGATCGTTCCTCGCGGTAGGAAATGATCGCCGCTACAATCGCATCGGATTGCAATCCCGCCAGAATATCAACTTCCATCTGTTCGAATTCGGCATCCGCATCCGTCGCAATTGAGACCAATGTGCCATCGATGGTGATGTTCTGACCAAACTCGCCGAGCGAAACCTCACCTGTCACGTCTAGCGATTCCGATGACGCAGCGACCTGATTGAGCCGCTCGACGATTGTGTCGGCACGCTCGTCCGCTGGAAGCGCGCTGGAGCCACGCACCAGAAACAGAGTTTCACCTTCAAAGATTACGGGGGCGACAAACGTGTCGTCTGGCAGCGCATCGACGGCCTCAGCATCAGAGGCAGAAAGATCTTCTTGCTGAGCAAGGGCTGGAAAAATCGGCGCAGATAAGAGCAACAGCAAAGCCATCACGCGCAAGGCGGTGAGACGAAAATCCACGAGTTTCCCTTCCCTTTTTGGGAAAGCCTAACGGGAAATCCGTAAACTTCTAAGTATTTTTACGGTGCTACCGGGCCCGAAGCTCATCCGTTATGCGGATCGGACCGACCTCACCGGTCAGGCGCGCACGGTAGACAGGCAAGCTTTCCATCACGCGCATCACATAGTTCCGCGTCTCACGAAACGGGATATGTTCGACCCAATCCACTGGATCGACACGGGATGATCGGGGGGTCGCCATACAGCTCGATCCAGCGGCGCGGGCGCGATGGCCCGGCGTTGTAGCCCGCCGAAGTAAGCGCGGCATTGTCCGAGAATTCGTCCATCAGCTCGGCCAGATAGGCCACCCCGAGTTGCGCGTTATAGACCGGGTCCGATGTCAGGCGACCTTGCGAATAATTCAGGCCCAATTCGCCCGAGACCTGCTGCGCCGTGCGGGGCATCAGTTGCATAAGTCCCCGCGCCCCTGCGCCTGACACCACGACCGGATCAAATTCGCTCTCACGGCGGGCGATAGACAGGGCAAGCTCCTGCGGGACGGCAGGGTTCGCTGCGCCAAGGTCAACGATGGGGTAATAGGGCCTAGGGATGGTCAGCCCCATCGACGCGGCCCGCTTGGCGATCATCAGCGCGATATGCGGTTCTTCCAGTTCAAAGGCCAAATCAGAAAGCGAGCCGATCTCGTCCTCGGTGAGGCTCTCGGCCAAATGCGTCATGAACCGTTCGGCCAAGTTGCGCTCGCCAGCGCGCTGCAAAAGCAGAGCGGCAGTCAAAACCGAACTGTTTGCAAAAGCTTGGGTTTCCCAATCGGGGTAAACCTGCTGCCCGGTCAGTGCGGGATCCAGCGACAGACCCAGCCGTTCTGCGGCCAGAAGTCCGTAAAAGCTCGTCTGATACTCGGCGGCAAACCCGAACGCGGTATTTGCGGCCTCGGCATTGCCCAAAGCCTCTTCCGCGCGGCCTTCCCAGTATCCGGCGCGTCCCAGTGAGATCGGTGTGACAACAGCAGCACGGAAGCTCCGGAAATGGCGCAGCGCCGTGGCAGGGTCGTTGAGATACCGCAGCGCGAGATAACCGGATAACCATTCTAGGTCTGCAAAAGCTGACCCTTCGATCATGCCGTGGCGCGACGCCAGCCGATAAGCCGTGCGATGTTTTCCGTCGCGCATGGCATCACGGGCCAGCACGCGACGCATATTGGCCCAGCGCTGTGGCTGGCCAAGTGCCTCAACCGTGCCCTCACGTGCGAGCAGCAGTTCAGACGCGCCTTCATATCTGCCTTTGCCAAACCGCCATTGCGCACGCTCATAGGCCAGCCCCGGATCAGCACTCAACGCTGCAGGGACTGCAGCAATTCGGGCATCAACACCGGGCTGCTTGCCGCGAAGATCAAGCCGCGCCGCGGCCAGCCGCTGCCATCCTTCCGAGACGCGGGGATACATGCGTTCCGCTTCGCTCCGGCGTCCCAGCCAAAGCAACATGTCCAGACGATCTTCGTGAAGTTCGCGCAGGACGTCGCCATAGTTGCCCAACAGAAGGTCTTCATCCGCGGCCGACATCCGGTGCGTCACCCACGCATGTCGTGCGGCGGCCTCGGCAAGGCTGTCGCGACCTGTGACGCGCAACGCCTCGCTCAACGCGACCGACCCTGCCCCGCTCTGCGGCAGATCGGCGCCAAAGAATGCGATCACCTCATCCGATCGTTGGCCCAGTGGGAGCGCCCCTTCTGATCGGCGTCGCAACAAGGGAAGACCCGGCCAATCACCGTTGCGCGCCAAAAATTCCCGAACCTCGTCGAAGCTACCTTGCCCGTCGCGCAGGCGATGCCATTCGATAATATCTTGTCCAGCTTGCCCCGACGCACGCGCGGCCGCACGGGCCGCGTCCCAGTCCCCTGAGCGCATCTCCTCAAGCGCCTGCCCCAACGCGGCGGCCTCGCGCGCGGATTGTGCAGCTGAAATCTGTGACCAGAACAGGGTCAGAACGAGTACAAAAAAGAAAACCGGCCGCATCGAAAGCTGACTTGCCATGGGTAGCAACCTATTGCCCCGGACGCATTCTACAACACACAATTCCGGCAATGATGTGACACAGCCTGCACGACGGGCGGCGGCGTGTGACTGGGCGCTGTAGACTTGACGTCATTTCTCAAATTCCTCATTCTCCATGCCCAACAACGCTTCGTTTCATTTTTTCATTCAGCGGTTTTGGTTGCCGGTTTGTTGTTTTCGGATCGTTTGCTCTTTTGGGCCTTGGATCTCTACCTCGCGCTGCGCTACCCGCGCGAGGTGCGTAGGCTGCGCGCGCCTGCAAAGCGCTGCAACGACACGCGGTCGACAATCGCCGCGCCGCTATCCGCAAATTTCAAATTTGCGTGGCGAAAGCTCATCGATCATGACCCAAGGTTCAAGGTCGTCACGGACAAGCTTGCCGCCAAAGCATTCGTCGAAGAGCTCAAGATCCCTGCCAAGACCCCCAAAACCTTGTGGGTTGGCGCACCCGACGCGATTCCGGACATCTATTTGACGTCGGATGTTGTCATCAAAACGAACCATGGCTGAAGCAGCAGCATTTTTCCGGTTCGAGATGGACTAAGCCCGACCGAGGTTAGAAAGGGCATTGATGCCGCCATGGCCCAGCGACATGGAAGCGCCTCGCACCAATGGAGCTATTTCAACATCAAACCGAAACTGTTCGTCGAAGAGCGGATTGGCACCGAGGAACCCTTGGTGGAACTAAAGCTATACACTTACGGCGCACAGGTCCGACGCATCATTCCAATCCGAACGTTGGAAAATCGAAAACGAATTGCCGCCGTTTGGCTGCCGGATGAGGCAGGCAAGCTCTATCGCACCGATCAAAAATCAGCGGTCAGTCCTGATGCTGTGGATAAATCCCCACTACCTGAGTGCGTTGGCAAAGCCATAGATATTGCCGGCGCTGTGGGCAGCTATTTCGATCATATGCGCGTCGATTTCCTGACAGCTGGTCCAGATGTCTTCCTGGGAGAAATTACGGTCTATAGCCAAGGGGGGTATCTGGTCGGCGGATCAAGCCTCGGATCAGTACCAAGCCGCAGCTGGGATTTGCGTCGAAGCTGGTTCCTGAACGCATCGCATCGCGGGTGGCGAAAGCACTATGCCCGCGCCTTGAGACGGTTCTATCAATCCCACACTCAGGACAGTCCAAGCTTGAACGCTCCTGACCCTTTATGTGCGGGTAAATTCGCTAACAGCATGGCCGTTGCTGACCGCCTTCTGGCCGCAGAACGCTAAACCCATCTAAAGGAATGGCCATGGTGCTTGGCAAGGCTATGCCCTGCGTTTAGGGTCGCGCCGATTCAGGCGGGGGGTGGTCCCCCGTGACAACAGCGAGGTGCGTGAGATGTTCAAGGGATCAATGCCAGCCCTGATCACGCCGTTCAAGGACGGCGCGGTGGATGTCGATACGCTCAAATCGCTGGTTGAGTGGCATATCGAGGAGGGGTCGTCCGCAATCGTTCCGGTCGGTACGACAGGTGAAAGTCCAACCCTCACCCATGCCGAACATGAGCTTGTTGTCGAAGAGGTCGTCAAGGCCGCGGCGGGCCGGATGCCTGTCATCGCCGGCGCGGGGTCAAACAACACCGCCGAAGCGATGCGCCTGATGCAGCACGCGCATAAAGTAGGGGCCGATGCCGCACTTGTGGTAACGCCCTATTACAACAAGCCCACACAAGCCGGGCTGATCGCGCATTTCACGGCGCTGCACGATTGCTGCGACCTGCCGATCATCATCTATAACATCCCGCCGCGGTCTGTGATCGACATGACGCCCGCGACGATGGGCGAACTGGCCAAGTTGCCGCGCATCATCGGGGTCAAGGACGCCACCGCCGATATCACGCGGGTCAGCCATCAGCGCGCGACCTGCGGGGCCGACTTTGTTCAGTTGTCAGGCGAGGATGCCTCGGCTCTTGGCTTTAACGCGCATGGCGGCGTGGGCTGTATTTCGGTTACGGCCAATGTCGCGCCGCGTCTGTGCGCCGAGTTTCAGGCGGCCACACTCGAAGGCGACTTCGCGAAGGCGCTGGAATATCAGGATCGTCTGATGCCCTTGCACACAGCGATCTTCCTTGAACCGGGTTTGGCTGGCGCGAAATACGGGTTGTCACGTCTGGGGCGCTGCTCGGACGAGGTTCGCCTCCCGCTAACCGGGGTGACAGATGGCACCAAAGCCGCCATCGACGATGCCATGCGGCATGCCGGGCTTTTGAACTAAGCCAGTTCGACCTCTAACGGTGTCGCGGTCTCACCGCGCAGCATCACAAGTTTGCCCGACGACAGAGTAAACCGATCCTCGCACCCCATCAGGCGTGCGGGGTTCGTGACGGCCATCCGCAGCGCCGCCTCTGGATCGACGCCGATCACGTCCGTCATGAAAGCGACCGACTGTGCCATAGTCACGTGCGCCCCGGCCAGCGACCCTTCGGAATTGATGAGCCGATCGCGGTCGAGCGTGATTTTGCGGCCGTAAAGCTGGAAATTATCCGGCCCACCCACCGTGGGCATGGCATCTGAAACAAGGATCATCCGGTCTGCAACAGGTCTTGCGCGTACGGCGATCCCGACCATTTCGGGAGAAACATGAATGCCGTCGCAGATGATTGAGCAATAGGCCTCGGATGCAATTGCAGCCCCGGTAACACCGGGCGCCCGGTTCAGCATCGGGGACATGGCGTTGAACAGGTGGGTGAAAAGCTGCGCCCCCTCTGCCAGCGCCGCCTTGACCGTCGCCGCATCGGCATCTGAATGGCCAAGTGACACGATCGCCCCAAGGCGCACCAGAGCCGCAATCTGGCCCGCTTGAACCGCTTCGGGCGCAAGTGTGATCAGCACAGGCACGTTTGCACGGCGCAAACGTGCGACCACATCAAGCGTCCGCGCATCGAGCGCACGCACGAACCGCTCCTCATGGGTGCCGCGCCGCGCGATCGAGATATGCGGACCTTCAATATGGATGCCGAGCAGTCTGCTATCGCCGCGCGTTGCCAGTACAGCTTCGGCAGCCTGATCCAGCACCTCTGGTGCATCGGTGATCACCGTGGGCAAAATCGCCACCGTGCCAAGTGCGGCATGGGCGGCAGCAATCTTGCGCAAACCTTCCGGGGTTGGGGTCGTGTTGAACAAAACGCCACCGCCACCGTTCACCTGAATATCAAAGAACCCCGGCGTCACGATCCCATGGGTCGGACGCGCGTTGTCGACGGCGGCCACCGGCAAAAGTTCCCCGCTTCGCAGATTGACAGCGACACCGTGATGCAGGTCGCGCCCATCGAAGACAGCGTCGGGGCTGAGCCAATCGGTCATTGCGTGACCTCCTCAAGGAAATATGGGGCAAGCGCCGCCTGAACGCTGGCTTGGGTCAGGCGATCAAAGACGCTGGGGACGTCAATGGTGTCGGCACGGGCCAGAACATCGGCTGAAAACACCTGATGCAAAAGCGGCGTTGGCAATTGCGCGTCATCCACCGCTGCCTTCAACCCGGCGACCGCAGCCTGAACAGGCGGCGCGGGCCAGTAGTAGCGGATGCGATCCGACCACGCGAAATGACGTTGAACCTCAAGCTCTTCGTAAGTGCCGTGATAGTGGCCAGACCAATATACCGGATTGTCTTGCATCGCCGCCTCCAGCGTTTGGCGTGGACTTGGGGCCCGACGCGCCACCCCTTGCGCAAGATCCAGTACCATATCGAGCGCATAGACCGCTTCGCGATATGCAAAGGTCAACGCTGGCCCAACCTTAAGAACCGCAAAACCCATCTCGGCAAGGCGCGGATAGGCATCCGGGCGCTGATAGTCGGTGGAGTGCGCTTCAAGACACAGCCCCGGTCGGTCGCTCAGGACATCGCGGAACGCCATGTTACCGTCGCCGCACGGCAAATGGTCGATTGTGAGTGCCCCGAACTCAACACCCGGCTGAACGACCAGCCCCACGATGCGCGCCGCCGCGGCGTCGGAGAACTCGCCGAAATGCGCAGCAAGCGTGATGCGCGCAGCCTCGGGACGCGTCGGCACAACCACATGGGCATCACGCGCGCCGCCCGGCGGCGGAACTTCAGTTCCGATGATATAGCTCAATGCGTCTGGGTTTGAGGCAGCCGTCTCGCACACGTCAGCCAAGCGCGCGGCGCGTTGCGCAACCGTCGCATCGTCCAGTTGTGCTGCCTCTCCCGCGCACCCCTCCGAACAATCAAGGTGGATCTTGGTAAACCCCGCCTCGACATATTCGCGCAGCATTACCTCGGCCCTGGCCATCGCCACTGCCGCCGGTGCCGCTTTCCACGCCTGCGGTCCCAAATGGTCACCGCCGAAAACGATCCGCGTTCCATCACAGCCAACGCGCTCGGCCAGCGCCGTGACGGTTGAGACAAAATCAGTGGGTCGAAGACCAGTATATCCGCCATCCTGATTGACCTGATTGGACGTCGCCTCGATCAAAAGAGGGCGATCAAGTGCCTCGGCTTGCCGCAGCACGGCTTCAAGCACCACGGGATGCGCCGAACAGACCGAAGGTAACGCTGCCCGCGCGCCCGCCCGATTGTGGGCAATTGTATCGCGCAACAGGTCAGCCACGCGACGCCTCCAACGCTGCAAGCGCGGCCCCGCGCGCGCCACTTTCCGGACCGCCTTGCGCAATTCGAAACTCAGGGCTTCGCGATCCGCGCAGCAGCGTTTGATCCGTCGCGCGCGCGAGCCGCCCTGTGACATCAGGCATATTTGAAACGCCGCCGCCAAGTACGATCCGATCAGGGTCGATCGTGGCCATAAGAGCGGCGATCAATGCGCCCATGATCTCGGCCCAGACGTCGAGGACCGGCGCGCAGGACGGATCCGTGAATATCGTCCTCGTGTCGCGTGCATCATGCCCCAAATGCTGGGCGAGCCGGACAATACCTGGCCCCGCGGCCAGTGTCTCAACACAGCCCGTCCGCCCGCACCCGCATGTCAGCAGGGGCAGATTATGTTTGGCGACCACCTCAGCCGAGAGCGGTGTGTGGCCGTATTCACCCGCAATTCCGTTGAGATCGGGAAGCAGCACACCATTCACCGCCAGTCCGCCGGCAAGCCCGTCCCCATCACTAGCCCCATCACCGATCTTGCGCCCTGCCCGGCTCCCAGCACGGCCTCGGACAAGGTAAAAGCCCGACAGTCGTTGACGAATGTAACAGGCGCGCCGAACGCCTCTGAAATATCCGACGGCAACGGGCGACCTGTGGCCGGCAGGTTCGCGGTTGTCATCGTGCCTGTCACGCGATCGACAAAACCCGGCGACCCAACGCCGACGGCGATGTCGGACCGTGCGGTTCGCGCCCATTTCAGATGGTCAAGCACCTCCGCCACCAATGCGTCATAGCCGTCGGGCGTCGCTGTGCGACGGGTGTCCAGTACGCTCCAGTCATCGGCAAAGACTCGGGTCTCAATCTTGGTACCACCCAGATCTATGCCCGCCGCGACCGCCATCAGACGGGCTCCGGCGTGTGTAGCGTCACGCCCGACACAACCCGCGTCAGCGTTCCCTGTCCGGCGAAGGGGTCATCGACGTTCAAGCCCATCCCATCAGACCAGACAGTCGCAAGAACTTGTGCAAGCAGCACATATAGCACTGCGTTCCAGGCATCTGGCAGCCCAGTGTCAAAGGCGATATCGGCGTTCGGTCCGACGGTCAGAACTTGGCTTCCATCGAACTGCTGCCGCAACTCACGCGCAAGATCGGCGTCGTACTTGTCCGTATGTTCGTTCGAAGAGCGGAAGACATAGAGGTAGGTGCGCTCATCCACAAAGGACTTTGGCCCGTGCCGAAACCCAAGGTTTGAGTCCCACAAGGCCGCCGTTTTTCCTGCGGTCAGTTCCATCACCTTCAACGCGCACTCTCGGGCCGCAAATCGCAAGCACCCTGAGCCGGTGAACACGATCCGCTCCGGCCGCCCGCGACCAGCGGCAACCTTTTCAAAAACCGGCATCAGTGCACGCGCAGCTTGCGCCAGCTTGCGCATGCGCGCTGCAGCGTCCGGGGCATCATCAAAGAGCGCGAGAGCCGACAGCAGCATCGTCGAATAGCTTGATGTCATGGCGAACCCCGTGTCGTGGGTTGCCTCGGGCAACAGCAACACCCGACCGGGACCGCGCGTGGCGAGCGTACTGTCGGCATTGCAGGTAATGTTCAGGCGCGGCGCATCAGGGGCAAGGGTGTCAAGAACATCCAGAACGCCCACGCTTTCCGCCGAGTTACCCGACCGCCCAAAAGACACGACCAACGGGCGAACGCCTTTGCGCAGAAACTCTTGCGGGGCCGCGACCAGATCGGTCGATGCGACAGATCGGATGATCCGGGGCCCCGCGCCCAGAGCAGCCGCGACGAGATCACCGATAAAGGCGGACGTACCTGCGCCCGACAGCCAGATTTCATCTGGGTTCTGGTCCGAGATCCAACCGCGCAGATCTTCTATAGGCAGGGCGTCGGCCCACCCCTCCCAAATTTCTGGCTGACGTGAAAGCTCGGCCCAAGTGGCCCATTTGTTCACATCGCCGCTCATGTCGTGCGCGTGACCTTGGCCAGCTTGTCGGGTGCGTCGGGGTCAAAGCCAAGCGACAGCGCCACAGATTGAATGACGGGATAAAGCGCGTAGAGCAGCGCCGCAGCGGCCGCAGGTGCCGACATCGCGATGTCGCACATATCTGACGGGCGCAGGCGGATCACCGTACTGCCCGCTTCGGTAAACCGCGCTTCCGCCAGATCAAGCGAGGGTTGCACCTCATCCGCTTCGATATCCAGCATCAGGACCAGCAGCGGTTTCGTTGTCAGTTGGAGCGGCCCGTGCAGCACTTCTGAGGCCGAATACGCTTCGGCATGCAGCGCGCAGGTTTCTTTGATCTTCAATGCCGCTTCGATGGCGGCGCCATATCCCGTACCACGGCCCACCACGTAGACATGTTGTGACCGCAAAAGCGCCGCCGACATCTCGGCCGCCCGCGGGTGTTGCGCCCCATCGAGCGCGGCAAATCCATCCGCAGCCCGCGTGCAGGCATCCGCGTAAGTCGGATCAAGCGCCTTTAACAGCGCCATGCCCGCCCCAATCGCGCCGATAACGGTTTTGGTGGCCGGAACGGCTCGTTCGGGCCCGGCAGCAATCGGAATGGTGACGTCGGCGCCACCCTCAACGGGTGAGCCTTCGACATTTGTGATAGCGGCCACCGTTGCTCCGCGTGCGCGCATGCCTTTTGCCGACAGAACAAGGTCATCGGACCCGCCGGATTGCGAAATGATCAACCCCGCCTGACCGGAGACATCTACACCCGCTCCGATGGAGAAGACCGATGGTGGAAGCGACGTGACGGGTACGCCAAGCCGCGCCATCATCTCGTAAGACAGCACGTTGGCGGCAGCATCGGATGACCCACGCGCGACGGTGTAAATCGCACGCGCTGCGCGCAGCGCGTCGGGCACATCGACAGTTTGGGACACCGCCCGAATAAAGGTCTGAGGCGCCTCGGCGGCTTCTTTGGCCATGTATTGTCCGGGCGTTTTGGTCATGTCGGTCACTGTTTGGTCAATCCGTATGAATCGTAGGTTTTCCAGGTTTCGGACAGGTCGACGATCCGACCGGTCATCCGAGCCTCATCAATGGCGAGGGCTGCGATTCCCGCAACAAGCGCGTCACTGATCGACACCGGCAGATGCTCGGCCTCACCGCGCAGATAGGCCACGATATCGGCGCACATCATCTCGTCGGCGCCATAGTGCCCCTTGCCGCCGCCAAGGTCTGAATAGTCACGCTCAAACAGCACGTCGTTGCTGCGCGCGTCCGTCACTTTCAGGAAACCGCGCATGAAATCGCCCTCGGCCATCCCGCGCGCGCCCACGACCATGAAGCGGCGGTGTTCATCGGGGACGTTGAGATTGGTGTGAAACGCCATCGATGCGCCGGACTGATATTCGAGGATCGCAGTCTGGCAGTCGATGATATCCCCATCCGACCGGAACGGATCATCCGTAGAGTTCCAGATCGATTTTTTGACGTGATAGACCTCATGAGCTGAGTTTTCGGCGGGCGCGTGCTCAGGGAGGAAAGACCTGCGCCCGCCGAAACTGGCCACGCGGGCAGGCCGCGAGGCAGTAACCATGTTGTAGATATCCAGATTGTGGCAGCATTTTTCGAGCATGAAGCCGCCCGAATGCTTCACGAACCGCCGCCAATCGCGCATGAAAAATGCGCCGTGATAGGGGCCGATATGTTCGCTGGCCTCGATCGAGGCTATTGGGCCAAGGTGCCCTTTGGCCAAAGCAGCGCGCAGGTCGACCATATGCGCCGAATAGCGCAGGACCAGTCCAACCATCACTTGATCCGCTGGGTGCTGCGACAACAGCGCGGCCAGCTTTAGCGTGTCGTCCATCGTCGTCACGACGGGCTTTTCAGTAAAGATGCGCACGCCCGCCGCGAGCCCGGCCTCGAGATCGGCCATGTGGAACTCATTGGGAGAGCCCACGAAGAATAGATCAGGCGCCGTCGCGTCGAGCATCGTGACCACATCCTCGAATTCCGGCATGTCGGGGTCGATCCGGTCGGCATAAGTTGACTGCGGATCGACATAGCCCACGAATTCAACCTCGGGCATCTGCGTTTTGAAGATGTTCAGAACATGCGCTGAACGCAGCCCCGTCCCGGATATGGCGACACGCATTGCAAAGGCTCCGGATCAGGCGACCAGCGCGGGCGCGGCAAGGCGGCGCATCACGTTACCGGAACCGTCAAACACATGTGCGGCAGCCGGATCAAAGGCCAGATGGATCACACTCCCCCGTTCGATCGCGGCATCGCCGTCCAAGGCGGCGCAGAATCTCAAACGATCACCCACTTCACCATAGGTGATCGAGACACCGCCGAGGCGCTCCAATACACCCACGGTCATGGGCAGACCTTCGTCCGCCAAAGCCACGTTCTCAGGCCGCAGTCCGACCTCCACCATGTCGCCAGGGCGCGCTGCGTCAGCCTCAACCGGCAACGTTACCGTTATCCCGCCTGCCAGTTCCACGGTCAGCCCGGAGGCATCCGCGGCGGTCACCTTGGCAGGAAGGAAGTTCATGTTCGGCTGACCAATAAAGCCCGCCACGAATTTGGTCTGCGGGTGGTGGTAAAGCTCCATCGGTGTGCCGAATTGCTCGACATACCCGTCTTTCAAAACGACGATCCTGTCGGCCATGGTCATCGCTTCGACCTGATCATGCGTCACGTAAACCATCGTCGCATCCAGGTCCTTGTGAAGCTGGCTAAGCTCGACGCGCATGTCTCCGCGCAATGCGGCATCGAGGTTAGAAAGCGGCTCGTCAAAAAGGAATATCTTGGGATTCCGGACAATGGAACGTCCGATGGCAACACGCTGGCGCTGACCGCCCGAAAGCTGACCGGGCTTGTGTTGCAGCCGCTCGGTCAGTTGCAGGATCTCGGCGGCGCGGTTCACGCGCTCTTTCAACTCAAGCTCGGGCATCTTTGCGACGCGGAGTGGGAAGGCGATGTTCTCAAAAACCGTCAGGTGCGGGTAAAGCGCATAGGATTGAAACACCATCGAGATGCCCCGGTCGATCGGGTGCTCGCGGCTTACATCCTCGCCGTCGATCACAATCGCGCCGGATGTGGCCTCTTCCAGCCCCGCGATGATCCGTAGGAGCGTGGACTTGCCGCAGCCCGAGGGGCCGACAAAGACCACAAACTCCCGGTCGCGGATAGCAAGGTCGATGTCATGGAGGACATGAGCCTCTCCGAATGACTTGTTGATCTTTTGCAGCTGTAGCGTGGCCATGGGTCGCGCGCTCCGGGAGGTAAAACTGATGGGAGAAGGCGCACCGGGCGACAAGCCGCCCGGTGCCGTGAGTGGTCAGGATCAGAGCGCGTCGTCGAGCTCTTCGCCTGCGATAGTGACGAGGTTTTCGACGCTGTCATCTTCAAGGATGATGCCCTGCACCATGTTGGTGAAGACCGACTGGAGCGATTTGAAATCCTCGACCAGCGGCTCTGGGCCACCAGCAGCGATGCCGCCTGTGAAGACTTCCCAGAACGGATCGTCCACGTAGTACGGGTTCTCGAAGCCCAGCTTCTCGTACTGGAAGATCGGCGTCAGACCCCATTCGGTGTCCAGTGCGTACTGACTTTCACCGGTGGTCAGCATCTGCGCCAGTTCGTGGGCCAGTTCTTCGTGGCCCGAACCTTTGAAGACAGCGATCGAGTCGGTGATCAGGATTGTGCCGCTATCGCCCGAAGGACCGGCAGGCACGGGAACAACCAACTGGTTGATATCTTCATTGTGCTGGCCGCGGCCCCATGGGCCTTGGATGTACATGCCGATCTTCCCGTCGTTGAACAGGTCCTTCAGCTGATCGCGTTCCCAGGCGGTCGGGCCGTCCTGAGCAACCGACACAAGCTTGCCATAGAACTCAAGCGCTTCGCGTGTCTGGTCACTGTCGAGCTTGTTCTCACCCGTGGCCGTATCGATCACGACACCACCGTTCGAGTAGAGATAGTTCAGGAACTGGTGCATCGTGTTGTCGAAGTCTTTACCGGCAAGACCGACGCCAGCGGCTTCGGTGTTGTCGTTGATGGCGGATGCCATCGCGTACATGTCGTCCCACGTCGCGGGGGCTTCACATGAGACGCCAGCTTCTTCGGCCAGATCGCAGTTGATATAAAGCGCCTTGGTCGAGAACGCGCGGGGATAGCCCCACTTGGTGCCTTCGATGGTCACTGTGTTCAGGATGCCGGGCTGATAAGCAGATTCGGATTCTGCGGAAATCTCAGCAGGCACGATCAGGTCGTTGTTGGCCAACTGGCGCAACGTACGCGATCCCATATAGGCCACCGACGGGGGATCGCCCGCCGCAGCAAGCGTCAGCGATTTGTCCTGGCAAGTGCCCCAAGGCACTGCTTCCAGATTGACGGTCACGCCGTCATTTTCTGCGATGAACGCATCCACGACGGCCTGATCAGCCTCGCGAACTTCACCGCCGCACATGATAAAGTGCAGCTCCTGCGCGCCGGCGCTCAGGGCGGACGAGCCCAGAAGAGCAGCGGCCAGTGCCAGTGTTCTTGCTTTCATTGTCTTTCCTCTCTGATGGACAATTGGTTGGTTATTCTTTGACCGCGCCTGCCGTGAGACCGGCGACGAGGTATTTCTGAAGGAACAGGAAGATCAGCATGACCGGCAGTACGCCCGTCAGCGCGGCGGCCATCATCTCGTTCCACGTCACAGACTGGTAGCCGACGAATTCAAACAATCCGGCGGGCAGCGGCTGAAGCTCGCGCTGCTGATTGAACGTGATCGCGAACAGGAATTGCTGGGCATAGGCGCCGATGAAAATCGCTGTACCGACCACGATCAGCCCCGGAACCGCCAGCGGCAGCACGACGCGGCGCAGGGTGTAAAGGCGCGACGCGCCATCGACAAACGCCGCCTCTTCCAGCTCGCGCGGGATCTTTTCAAGGTATGACCGCAAGAGCCAGATGCCTGTGGGGATCAGGAAGGCGATACCGGGGACAATCATCGCCCAGTACGTATTAAGCAGGCCGAGCGTTTGCAGCACGCGGTAAAGCGGGATCAAAAGGACCGCACCGGTGAACATGTTCACGCCCAGAAAGATGCCAAGCGACAGGTTCTTGAACGGAAATTCCAACCGGGCATAAGCATAGGCGGCGGGGATGACAAAGATCATCGTGATGCCTGTGACCATCCCGGCGATGTAGACTGAGTTCAGGATGTACCGTCCCAGAAGCGGCACCGTATCCCACATCTGCACGTAAGCGCGGAAGCTGAAGTCGTCCGACCAGAACTGATATGGGCTGCGGAACAGATGCTCGAGCGGGCGCAAGGACGCCATGAACATCTCAAAGAACGGGAGCAGCACGAAAGTCAGGAAGACCAGAATGCAGAGGTAGATGAAGGCGGTCAGCCAAAGGGGATAACGATCCATCATCTCACTTACTCCCGAAACGTTTGTTCAGACGGTTGAGGATGAAAAGGTAGGTCAGGCTGAAGAGGCTCAGCAGGATCACGATCACCACCGCACGTGCCGCGCCTTCACCGAATTTGAAGTTCCCGATCGCCGTTTTGTAAGTGTCGATGATCAGCGTGGTCGTGGCACTGCGCGGCCCGCCTTCGGTCAGGATCCAGATGATCTCGAACGAGTTGAACGTGAAGATTGCCGACAGCAGCATCATCGAGACGATCACGGGAAAGATCTGTGGGATCGTGATGCGGCGGAACCGGTACCAGCGCGACGCGCCGTCGACATAGGCTGCTTCGTAAAGGTCCGTGGGCACACCTTGCATCGCGGCCAGAAAGAACAGTGTGACCATAGGCACGCCGACCCAGACATCCGCCACGACCGTCGACCAGTAGGCCGAGTTCTTGTAGGCGAGGAATTCGAACGGTCCGTCGATGATCCCCAGACGCATCGCGGTGCCCGACAGGATGCCAAAGTGACCGTTATAGAGCCACAGCCAGCCAATCATGCCGATCGCAATCGGGATGACCCAAGGCGGCATCACCAGAACGCGGAACAGGGCCTTTCCGGGCACCTTCGCATTCAAAAGCGTCGCCCCGATCAGGCCCAGAACAAGCTTCAGACAGACCGAGAAGAACATCCAGGTAAACGTCCGTCCGATCGTCTGGTGGAACCGACGGCTATCTGCCAGCTCACGATAGTTCTCAAGACCGACCCACTCTTCTCCGCCCAGATTGGCATTGGTGAAGGACAGGCGCACCGTTTCGACAAGGGGCCAGGCAACGATCACGCCAATGAAGATCATGGCCGGAGCAATTAGAAGCCACGCAAAGACGCTCTCGTTCACCTTGAGGCGCGGGCGCTTCTTTGGTGTGGCAGTGATATCAGCGGTGAGTTCCGCCATGTCCCCTCCAGGCCCTGTTGGTCTTTGGATCGCCTTTCTTTGGCAGCGGCGAATCCCTCGATCCCTCAAACCATACCAGTCCGATTCAAAAATGCTACCATTATAATACCAAATTTTCTGAAGCACTGCGATAATAGGCTTAAATTACTAATTTAACGCAATATTTTTCAGATATCGGAAAGCGCCGGTCGTAGATTGGAATATTTTTGGTATTATCACTTCTCAGAATCATGATACCACTCGGGCATGACCACTTTGGACTATACCGAGTTTCTGACCACTTCCGCGTGGCATCGGCCTGGCGAAGGCCCGCGATATCTTCAGCTTGGGCGACATCTGAGCGAAGCTATTCGCGACGGGCGCTTGGCCCCCGATACGCCCTTGCCGCCAGAACGCGATCTGGCGGAAATGGCCGAAGTGTCGCGCGTAACCGTCCGCAAAGCCATTGGGCAGTTGGCCGCATCCGGTCTGATCGACCAGCGCCAGGGCTCAGGGTCCTTTGTGCGCCCCCAGTCCGAGGGGCCGCGCCTGCAGCAATCGCTCTCGGCGCTGACCTCTTTTACCGAATACATGGAACACCGTGGCATGACATCGTCATCGGTGGTTCTGGAAACAGGCCTTTACACCCCTACGCCGCAAGAGACGGTGACGCTCGGCCTGACAGGGGAACAACGCGTGGCACGCATCCGACGCCTTCGCAGCGCGGACGGTGCGCCTTTGGCGATTGAAACCTCCAGCCTGCCCGAAGACATCCTGCCCGACCCCGGCGCCGTTGAGACGTCGCTTTACAAGGTGCTGCGCGAAGCGGGTGGCGCGCCGGTGCGCGCGCTCCAGCGGCTCAATGCCGCGAATGCCTCCGCCGATGAGGCTGCGTTCCTCGACCTCCCCGAAGGCACCGCCGTGCTTCAGATCGAGCGTACGGGCTATCTCGCCTCAGGCCGTCCGATTGAATTCACCCGCGGCCTTTACCGGGGCGATATCTATGACTTTGTTGCCGAACTCAGACTGGACTGACTTCTAATGCCTGACCATACGCTTGACGCCCGGATCACCGAGACGGGCACCATCGATTGCGTGCTAAAGACCTCCGGACACGCGCTTATCGACCCGGTGATTTGCTTTTCACTCATGGCACCGGGTGACGTGATCTCGGGCGGGCGGCTGATCGAAGGTTGCGGAAGCTTCTACGCAGTCCAACTGGATGGCACGCTGTCACCCGATACCCCGCTCGCGTTCAGCGTGGGACACGGGACCTTTCGCGCCGCAAACCGCGCGTGGCTTCCACTGGGTGTTTATTTGCGTCTTACAGATGGAACCACGCAACCGGTCACCGGAGGCCCTGCCGGGGCATGGTTGGGAGAGCCGACGCCGACCACGCAGCCGGATCTCGCGCTGGTACCACCACCGTCCTCATGGACGCCAAATGGCAATACAGCACCCTTTCCCGGTATTGCGTCACTTCCCGATGGGCTTGAGGCCATTGACCAACTTGGCGTGCGCACGGGCCTTGGTCCACTGACCACGCCAGACGGCTGGACCTGCGAGACCGAGATCGACACGTCGCTGGGCAAAGAAGGCTACCGGCTCAAGCTCGCGCCCGGCATGATCACACTTGCCGCCGGGGGCATTGGTGGTGTGCGCAATGGGCTGATCTCCCTGCTGACACTGCGCGCCACGCATGGCGGTGACCTGCCACTAGGTGTCATCGAGGATAACCCGCGGTTCGAATGGCGGGGTCAGCACCTCGACTGCGCGCGCCATTTTTACCGGGTCGAGACGATCGAGCGCCTGCTTGATCTGATGGCGTTGATGAAACTCAACGTCTTTCACTGGCATTTCGCCGATGACGAGGCATTTCGCCTTGAGGTCGAGTGTGCGCCCGCGCTGTGGGAAGATTCTGCCTTTCGTGGCGAAGGTCAGGTCATTCCCGGCGTGTTCGGTGGCGGCGCTGGCCCAACCGGCGGCACTTATTCCAAGTTAGACGCGGTTCACATCATCTCGCGCGCACGCGAATTGGGCATCGACGTCCTGCCCGAAATTGAGTTTCCCGCCCACGCACTTGTGACAGCGCGCATATTCCCAAACCTGCGCGACCCCGAGGACACGGGCACTGAAACCTCGGTGCAAGGCTACACGAAGAATGTCGTCTCACCCGCAATTCCCGAAACCGAGGCGTTCTTCGATGCAATTGCGCAAGAGGTTGCCGCGCTCTTTCCGTTCGCCCATCTGCATCTGGGTGGCGACGAGCTTCCTGAGAACACGTGGGACGGGTCGCCGCTGGTTGATGCGCTCAAAGCCCGTGAGGGGCTGACGACCAAAGAAGACGTGCAAGGCTGGGCGATGGAGCGCCTCGCCACCAAGCTTGCGGCGGCAGGGATTACGCCCTGTGCTTGGGAAGAATCCATGCTTGGCTGTCAGGGCGGGATTGGCCACGACACAATCCTGTTTTCGTGGAAGGGCCAAGAGGCCGGTTTGGCAGCCGCCCGACGGGGCCACCCCGTGGTGATGTGCCCCGCACAGAACGTCTACATGGACATGGCGCATACCAGCGACACTGATGACTGGGGGGCGAATTGGGCGGCCTATGTCAGCCTTGCAGACACGATCGCGTGGGACCCCGTCCCCGAAGATGAGCCTGAACTCGAAACGCTAATCAAAGGGGTTGAGGGCGCGTTCTGGTCCGAATTCACCACGCAAGACGATGAAATAGAGCCAATGTTGGCACCCCGGATCCTGGGCGTTGCAAGCAAAGCGTGGAGCACGCGGTCGATATCCTCGTCACTCGATCTTGCCGGGTTTGCCGGGGCCTATCAGACGATCTTTGGCGCCATGAATTGGGCTATGAAGCACGACGCCTGATGGATCAAGCTTCTGCCGCCGCCCCTGCCCGGGTGCGCTGCGGACCGAAAAGGCAAGCCAGCGCCAACACAAAGCCCGAGACGGCCGCGATCATGCCTGCCGCACTAACTGCATTTTCCCCCCCCAACCATAGCGGCCCGTACCCGGCGAGAACATATCCGCCAATGGCCGAGATCGTTGCGAAACCAAGGCTCAGCCACACTTGAGTGGTCAGGGTGTTGGTCATCAGCCGCGCCGCGGCGGGCGGGCAAATGAACATCGCGATCACGATGATCGATCCAACTGCATCAAACGCGGCCACTGCGGCGACCGCCGCGACCACGACCAAAGCAAAGCCAACCGCCTGAGTCGGAATTCCAAGCGCCTGTGCGAACCCCGGATCAAAGGTCGAGATCTTGAGCCACCGCCAGAATGCCAGTGTCAACGCGCTGATCAGACCCGCCACCACTGCGATCCGCCACAGCTCATCCGGCACGCTCGACAGCGCGACCGGGTCGGTAAGGGACGCCCACCCGCTGGCACGCAACCAGATGAGCGATTCAAGATTGCCCATCAACGCGTGCTCCACATCGAGATGGACGTTTGAGGTATCGGATTGCTCCAACAGCAAAACACCGGCCGCGAAGAGCGTCGTGAACGTCACCCCCATCGCCGCGCCGGGCTCGATCCCGCCAAGGCGTTTGATAGCCTCGATCAGGATAACCGCAACAATCGCCGCACCTGCCGCCCCCAGCATCATCGGTGCGGTCGCGATCACTCCGGTGACGAGAAACGCAACGACAATGCCCGGCAGGACGACATGGCTGATCGCATCCCCGATCAGCGCCTGTTTGCGCAGCACCAGAAAGTTTCCGGGCAAGGCACAGGCGATAGACGCAAACACGCCGATCAAGATCGGGACTAATGAAAACTGAACAAACTCAGCGCCCATCACACCTCCTCAACCTGGCGGGGGCCGCCAATCAACCGGTCAAACTCTGCGATTTCGTCGGGGGTAAAGACCTGCTCAATCGGGGTCAGCCCGTCATAGCGCCCGGTCAGCCCTGCATCCTGATGCACCTCGCGGGCGATGTCCCAGCGGCGTTCGTCACGGGCAATCTTGGCGGCTTGCGCCCTTCCCGCATCGGTCGCCACCCCGTCGCCACGCACATAGCCGTCCCGTCGCAGCAGGCGCAGGGTATAGACCTCGCGAATGGGTTCATCATGGGCCAGTGCCAACAGGCCCTGCCGCCGATGAACGCGCCGCTGAAACTGGCGATGGCGCAAGACCGCCGCAAGCACTCCGCGCGCTGGAGCGAACAGCAACGAGAGCGTGAAAAGTGCCGCGGACACCAGCACGATGATCGGCCCTGTGGGCAGCGCGGGGGCCGAGGCGGACAAGACCGCACCAAGATAGCCCGCAATCCCGCCCAGCGCGCCCGCATACCAGATGACCCGGTCGCTCTGCTCGGTCCATAACCGCGCGGTTACCGGCGGAATGATCAGCATCGCAACGATCAGGATCAGCCCGACGATCTTAAGACCCACAACGGTCACAGCCATCACAAGCCCCATCATCGCCAGATCAATCCGGCGCACATCCACGCCACTTGCCGCGGCATAGCCCGGATCAAACGCCACAAGCGTCATTGGACGGCGCAGCACAAAGGTTGCCGCCACCGCCAGCGCCCCACCAATCGCAATGACGACGGCATCTTCGAAGAGCATTCCGGCGGTGGATCCAAGGAGGAAGTCTTCCAATCCCGCCTGCCGCCCTTGGCCAAGGCTCTGGATCACCGTCAGTAGGACCACCCCAATCCCGAAGAACACGGACAGAACGGCGCCGATGGCCGTATCCTCGCCCAGACGGGTGCGGCGCGCCATCCACTCGACCGTCAAAAGCCCCAGCCACGCCGTCATCGCCGACCCGGCCAACAGACCCATCAGGTTCCGCCCATCGCCGCCCAGAGCCACCATGATAAGAAAGGCAAGGCCAACACCCGGCAAGGTCGCATGCGCCACCGCGTCCGATACCAGCGCGCGTTTTCGCAGAAAAAGGAATGTGCCACTGGTCCCCGCCGCGAACCCCAGCATCGCGGCCCCAAGTGTCACAAGCGCCGCGTTATACCCTGCATTGAGGGTCAGCGCGTCCCAAAAGGCTTGCATCGGTCCGGTCAGGCGCCGACCAGCTCAAGCTGGTCAAGATGCGTGGCTTCCAGCCGCCCACCATAGGTCGCGTGGAGCGTGTCGGTCGTAAATGCCTGATCAACCGGCCCCTCGGCGATCTTGCGCACGTTCATCAGAAAAACGTGGTCAAAGTAATCGCGCACCGTGGCCAGATCATGGTGAACAGCGATGACAGTTTTGCCCTGCGCCTGCAGGTCTTTCAGGACTTCGATGATCGCCCGCTCTGTTGCGGCATCCACACCGGCAAAGGGTTCGTCGAGCACATAAAGATCGGCATCCTGCGCCAGTGCCCGCGCAAGGAAAACGCGCTGCTGCTGCCCGCCGGACAGCTGGCCAATCTGGCGGTCGGCAAAATCCTCCATCCCGACGCGGGCCAGACACGCGCGCGCTTGCGCGCGATCGTCACGGCGGAACCGGCCCAGCAAACCAACCTTGCGATAGAGCCCCATCATGACCACATCCAGCGCCGTGGTTGGAAAATCCCAATCAACGCTGGCGCGCTGCGGCACATAGGCCACCCGCTCTCGTTCCGAGCCAAGCGGCGCTCCGAAAATCGTTGTCTCCCCTGACACTCTCGGAATGACGCCAAGCACGGCCTTGAGCATCGTGGATTTGCCAGCGCCGTTGGGGCCGATGATCGCCGTCATGGACCCCGGAACAAAGGTCGCGTCGACCGAAAAGACCGCCGGTTTGTCGCCATAGGACACCGTGAGACCCCGCACCGCGAGCGGCGCGGAAGACGTATCATCCGCTGTGTCGGAAACCAGAACCGGGCGTGGCGTCGTCGTCATCCGTTCAGCATCCCTTGCATGCCCCGCGTCGGCACATCGCCACCCAGCGCGCCCGAGATGACCGTCGCATTATGGTCGATCATGCCGATATAGGTCCCCTCATAGGTTCCTTCTGGCCCCATCGCGTCCGAGAACAACTCGCCCCCGATCACGACTTCATGGCCTTGCGCGGCCGCGCCCTCGATCAACGCACGCACGTTCCGGTCAGAGACCGAGGATTCGACAAAGACGGCGCGGATATCACGCGCGACCAGCATGTCCACAAGCGCGCCGATGCGCTGAAGGCCCGCCTCGCTTTCGGTCGAGATGCCCTGAATGCCCATGACCTCAAACCCATAGGCCGCACCGAAATAATTGAATGCGTCATGCGCGGTCAGCAGAACGCGCGCCTCGGTCGGGACAGACGTCAGAACGTCTTCGGTATAACCAGCCAGTTCTGTCAGCTCGGCAATATGAGCCTCCGCGTTGCGCTCGAACGTCTCGGTATGTTCAGGCGCAACTGCGATCAGGGCGTCACGCACTTCTGAGACGACGTCGACCCAGATTGTCGGGTCCATCCAGACATGCGGATCGAACTTGTCTGCATAATCGTCATTGGGCAGCAGCCTGTCCTGTGGCAAGCCTTCTGCCACAGCGACGACAACGTTTTCCTGTTCAAGATCACGCAGGAAGTCTTCCATCTGCGCTTCCAGATAAAGCCCATGCCACAACACGAGGTCGGACTGTGCCATCGCGACGATGTCGGTCCGCGTTTGGCGATAGGCATGGGGATCAACACCCGGCCCCATCAAAGCGCGCACATCGACCAGATCACCACCCACCTGGCGGGTTGCATCCGCAATCATTCCGGTTGTCGCCACAACGGTCAGGCGGTCACTGGCCAGCGAAAGGGCCGGGTTCAGCGTCACGCCAGCGGCGGCAGCAGCAGCAAGAAGGAATTGTCTCCGATGCGTCACTTCAAAACCTCGTTCGAATCTTTGCGGGGCAATCCCGGCAGCGTTCATGGAGATATTGCGACGCATTCGCAAAAAGTCAATGCAGTTGCAAATCATTCTCAACTAGAATCGTAAATTTCCGGAGCTTTCGCTGGTTGCGCGCCCGAAACGCCCGCAACATAATCGCTTTGTAACCATAATGTGCCACGAAACCGGGACACTTGCCTGAAAGCAGAGCCATGTCGGACGAGCAGAACGCCAGCACCGAAGATCACCCACCCCTCCCGCTTTGGGTGGCCGATCTCATGCCGGGCGGCCCCGGTCAGGGCTTTTTGCGCAAGGGACGCGGGCACACGTTGATGCATGTGGCGCGTAAGAAGCCGATCCTGCTTGTCACGTTCGACAATCTCTCAAACGTGGCCGACACCTCACCCGAACGGGTGCCGTGGGCTTTCAAGTTCGCGCAGGACCTGGGGATTTCACATCTCGGCGTCATGGCCCATGTCAAAGCATGGTACCGCGACAGCGACCTGATCGATCAAATGCAGTCGCTTGCGGATGAAGGGTTCTTCGAGGGCTACGACCGCGTGGTGTTTGCCGGCACCTCCATGGGCGGCTTTGCAGCGCTGGCCTTTGCAGCTCTGGCACCGGGATCGCACGTCTTGGCGTTCAGCCCGCAGACGACGCTCGATACCGATATCGTGCCTTGGGAAAGCCGCTTCTGGTCTGGGCGGCGGCAGAATTGGTCGCTACCGCTCAGCGATGGCGCCGAAACGATCCGGGACTGCGGCAAAGTTCATGTGATCTATGATCCTTACAACGATCTCGACACCAAACATGCCGAGCGCGTGCAAGGTGACAACGTTCAGCATCTGCGGTGCTTTTACGCCAACCACAAAACTCCGGTCTTCCTGCGCCGGATGGGTGCGTTGAAATCGGTGATGGAGCTTGGGGTGCTGGATGAACTCACGCCCCACCGTTTCTACAGCCTCCTGCGCGCACGCCGCACCCTTCCGTGGTATCGCGGTGGATTGGCGGCCTATTTCGAACGCAAAGATCGACCTGAGATGGCGAAACGCGTCACAACCGCGTTTCGTGCCGCCAACCGGGCTGACGCCGCGCGGTCCCGACCCGTTACCTTTGCCGCGCGCCGCCTAAGCAATGACAAACGCACCATCGTCACGACGATGAAGAACGAAGGCCCCTTCATGCTGGAATGGGTGGCCTACAACCGGGCAATCGGCTTCACCGATTTCCACATCTACACCAACGATTGCGCCGACGGGACGGACGCCATCGCGCTCCGACTGGAAGAGCTTGGGTTGGCGCGTCACACCGTTAATCGCTTTCGCGAGGGTCAAAGCCCACAGCGCGCGGCGCTGCGCAAAGCCTATAAACTGGACGACGTGCGCGACAGCGACTGGGTGATCTGCGCAGATTGCGACGAATTCCTGAACATCTCCGCAGGCGATGGAACGCTCGACGATCTCTTTGACGCAGTGGGCGATACGGACGCGATATCCTTCGTCTGGCGCACCTTTGGAAACGGCGGTGTCCGCGCCTATCGCGACGACTTTATTCTCAACCAGTTCCACTGGGCTGCACCGGAAGTCTATCACGACAAATTCCGCGCGAACGGGTTGAAGACCCTGTTCCGCCCCTGCGACGCGGTCACACGCATGGGGGTCCACCGCCCGAAATTCGATGGCGAAGTAGGCGATTTCGTGTGGCGTGATGCGGGTGGTCAGATCATGCCCGACGAGTACTTCAAAGCGGGCTGGGCCGCGCATCGCAACATCGCCACGGATCACGCGCGCCTGCACCACTACGCCGTGCGCTCTGCCGATAGCTTTCTGGTCAAGCGGGACCGGGGGCGTACCAACCATATCTACATTGAACAGGGGCTCGAATACTGGGCCGACATGAACCTTTCCATGGTCGAAGACCGCTCGATCGCACCGCGCATCCCCGCGATGGAGGCTGAGTTTGCCCGCCTGATGGAGGACCCTAAGCTTGCGCGCCTGCACAAGACCGCCGTCGACTGGCACGCGGGAAAGGTTGCGGCGCTCAAATCCGACCCTGACTGGGCCGCGTTTCAGGATCGCATTGTCGGCATCAATCGCCCCGGTGAGCCGGCAATCAACAAGCGGCTGTTGAAATCGGACGTGGCCTCTTGACCGGCGCGCCCAAGGTCATCTTGCACGGTGGCGTCCACAAAACGGCCACCAGCCATATTCAATCCAAGTTAGCACGCAATTCGGGGCACCTCGCTAAGCGCGGCGTTCAGTACGTCCACCATCGCGACTTGCGAAAACAGTTCACAGTTCCGCTTCAGGCGAACGCCTATAATGCAATCGGTCTGGATTGGTCCCCAAAGATTAGCGACGAAGAACTCACCGATCTCACAACTGCTTTCTTTGCTGACCTAGGCGCGGGTGGGACGGACCGGATGATCCTGTCGGACGAAAACATGGCGGGCCATTGTGGGCACTGCGTAAAACGCGGGGTTCTCTATCGCTGGCGCAAAAAGCTGATCTTAAGTTTTGCCCAACACATTCCCTTCGAGGTGTCGGAGGTCCACATCAGCATCCGTAACTATGCCGACTTCTTTTCGGCAGCTTACGTGGAGTTCCTGCGATCAATGCAAGAACGGTGGTTCATCGACGAGGATCAGATGAAGCGGCAAGTCTTGGAGAATATGCCGAACTGGCATGACCTCCTGAAAACCGTGCGCACAGCATTTCCAAACGCACGCCTGATCGTCTGGCGCTACGAAGACTTCGCTGCACTTGAAGCGCAGGTCTTTGCAGGTCTATGTGGCCCCGAGATCGATTTGAACAAGCTCCGCGACCCCAAAGACATTAATCGCCGCCCGACCGCATCGGGGCGCGCCGTCGAAGAGCTTCTACAGCTTGTTGCACGCGTTGGGCCAGAAACCGCGTTGGCTCAACGTATGGATATTCAGAAGAAGTATGCGCGTTCAAAAGGGTTTTCGCGTTACGATCCATGGACAGAGACCGGAGCGAAGCCACCTTTCACACACATATGCGCGCGATGTTTCAAACATCAAGAATGACCCCGACATCGACCTGTTGATACCAAACCAGTCTTTGGATCAGGTGTGAAACCCAAGACATGCCATCAAGCCTTCACGCCTCGGGCAGGTACCAGTCTTTGAACCGATCCGCGTTCAGGCAGTAGCTCGGCACATCCTGCGATTGCGGCGTATCCAATTGAAAGGCCGCACAGGATTGCGGATGTGGGCAATGGCGGCAGCGGTCAATGACAGACCCCATCGCGGCTTGTGGTACCGACCCAACGCGGGCGGCCATGCCTTGTGCCAAACGTGTGTGCAGGGCCAGATCACCCGGTATCTGTTTCTCCGCAGCCATGATCGCTCTCCATCAGATTTCGATCATGACACTGGCGGCACACCCAGGCGCGCCCTGATTTAGATCAAAGTTGCGCGGCGGTCCGTCGCACCGTCTCGATCCGCTCCGCATTGGGGGGATGCGTTCCCAGAAACACATCGCCGGGATCGGGAATGCGGTTAAAGAACTCTGCGCCCTTTAGCGGGTCATAACCCGCGCGTGCAGCGATGATCGCGCCCAACTCGTCGGCTTCAAGTTCAAAGGCCTTGGAAAAACTCCGTGACCCGACAAACCCACCCAGATCTTGCAACGCGCCCGTAGTACTGGCTGGGGCGCCGGCGGCAGAGGCGAGAACTCCCGCCAGGATCCCTCCAAAGGCGGCGGTCGTTTGCGACTGCGGTATGTGACCGCGAATATGATGCGCGGCCTCGTGGCCAAGGATGAACGCGAGTTCGTCATCATTCTGCGCTTCTTGGGCCAAAAGCATCGTGAACACGATGACCGGCCGCCCCTGCCGGTCCAGTGTTTGATATGCGTTTGAGATTCGCGTCTCGTCTTCATCGATGAAGATATTGAGGTTGCAGTCCACACCGGTCGTGTTGTCCCGGCAGATCTTTTCCGCCACCGGCTCAACCCGAAGCACCACGCGCTCCAGCCGCGCATACGCC